>OGGO01001304.1_pt1 | contig 13232 bp, 21 predicted proteins | sample 1571231 | NCBI WGS metagenome assembly OGGO01 (sample SAMEA2582036, study PRJEB24529) | metagenome | biome: Human gut stool | place: China | collected 2011 | reverse complement strand
AGAGATATTATTCTCACTTATACCATAATGCAAGTTTACAGTATGCGCGTCATCACCAACAGTATCAGCCAAAAGATTGAAAACGTTACCTGGCACACTAGAAAAAGGAATTTTATAGTGTGTTCCTTTTACGGCTTCTTTTTCCATAGTTTTTAAACTTGAAGTTTCCATTGTATATATAATTTTTGACATATATTTAGATACAAAAGCACTAGAGCTATGCATAGAACCGGATTCAACTTTTGGTAAAGAAATATAATTAACTGATAACTTGTCATCAACTCTCTTAATATCATTTTTATTTTTCGTACTATCCGCAATAGCGATATTTGAGTTAACCTGAGCATCGCCAGCCAATGTGTAAGCATTATTTGCCAGCGTCTTAGCGGCAGTAGCTTCCGTTTTTGCTTCACCCGATGCAGTTAGCGCATTATTAGCAGTCGTTACGGCACCCTCGGCAGTTGTCAACGCTTCATTCGCTACTGTAACACCTGATTCAGCAACTCCATCTATACTTTTAACAGAGTTATCAATCTGTGTCATAGCCCCGTTCCAATCTCCCAGCCATGACGGTTTATCCGTGTCAATAAAAATAGGTAATTCATAATTTAACGTCTTATTTGTTGCGCTCATATAATATCCTCCTTTTACCTTGTATTTACAAGGTTTTTGCCTTGAAAATCATAGTTGTACGCACTAATCATTAAAGCATCATAAGCCTGTGCAGTAATCATAATAGCGTCATATTCTGTTGCGGTCAAACCGTTCTCTTTGTGGAAGCTTGTCAACATGTTCATCCAGTCATAAGTGCTAAACCATTCACCCGTAAACGGCGATATCCATGCAAACTTTTCTTTTGAGTAGAAGTCATAAAACACCGCTGTCATGTTTAATTCTTCATACTCTTTTGCAGTCCAGTTTCTAGCTTCATACTCTAAGCAATTTAATCCTAAGTATCTGTAATAATTATTCATCGAATCCAATGCTTCTTGTATCGGCTGAATCTTTCCAGTAATCGGATTTCTTACATAGACGCTGGTAATTTCTGGAATCATACCGATAACCTTCTGAATTTCTGCATCTACATAAGCTCTTGTACTGGCTTCGCTGTTGCGAATCATTTCTCGCATTAACTGTAACTGACCGTTGATTTCTCCCTGAAACTTGTCCAGCAGAGCTTGAATATCGGCCATTGCTTTTGTAATCTGAGCATCAAGTTTAACCTGATAATCATCAAATTGCTTTTGAATCATTTTTTCAAAAGCGTCCAGCCTTAAATTTAGAGCTGTAATTGTCTGATTAATTTCATTTCTGAAAGCCTGAAACTGTGCTTCAAATTTCTTTTCCGCACCATCAATCATACCCTGAACTTCTGAAACAAGTCCGTCAACCTTGACTCTAACTTCTTTTACTTCCGTAAGCACCCAATCAAGGTTTAAATTGTGATAATCAGGATACGGAAATTGTTCCCATAAACCCATTCTCTCACCTCCTTATGTGTAAACCATCAGGCAGAATCTATCAACGAATGAATCGGTAATAACCTTGTACATATTGAACAAAACCGATTCCCTTTCTTGCTGTATCATCTGCTGTGTGGTAGTAACACCGATGTTGCCAAAAGCTCTTCCTGTTCTCAGATTATCTCTTTTCCTATCTAAGCTTTCAGTATCTTTCTTGTCAATAGATACTGTTCCAGTATCAGTAGAATCTCTAGTACCATCTACAATTGCATTATTGGATGTCATGGTGTCAGGAGTTTCAATTGTTTGTTCACTAGGAGTAAATGACACTTCATTATATCCTGACACATTCAACTCTGTTTTCATAGTTCCTGTCGTTGTAACATCCCCATTCGAATCGGTCCTAGATGTCTCCCCGGACTTCAAGTCACGGGTTTCAGTCTCCCCGGACTTCAAGTCACGGGTTTCAGTCTCCGTACTAGCGGCCGTTCTACCATCAAGCATCTTCTCATTTTCAGTCCATTCTTCCGTCCTGTCATAGTTGTGTATTGGATTGTATTCTAGCACAGTTGTATCATACAATTTTTTCCATATAGACTGATTCATAAACGACCATCGACCAATCATAAATTTCATGAAATTGGGGTCTGGATAATAGGCTTCAAGCGATGCCGCTTCATATAAAATATTATCTATAAGCACATCTTTGTTCATACCCGTAGGCAACTCCAACTCATCAAACAGAGTCGGGTCCCTTTGGTACAGCCCCAATATTGATAGCGTTGCTCTCATCCATATTACCTCCTTTCGTCAAGTCGAATCTCCACTCCACATTTAATTCCTCTTTGCTAAAACCGAACATGTTTCTTGCTTCTTCAAATCTTGCCTGTAATTCTTCCAGCCACAACTCGCATTTGCTCAGAGTCTCAACGTTGTTACTCAGCACCTCGCTGGTAATCATTCTTTCCTTCTTATCAGTATTTGTGTTAGGAATACCAATCTCAGTGTCGAACAACGCCTTAATCTTTTTCATATCACTAAGGATATCACTGGCAATATAATTGTTCTTCACATTCCGGTCGAACATTTCCCATGCAAGATTGCCATCTTCATTTCTGAATTTCTTATCAGCAACAACGCAAGGTTCCCCAGCTCCCACCTGGTCATAAATCTTTTTAACCTCTTCCGCTTCCTTCGCTCCTTGAGCAAAGAACACATAAGAAAGCTTCGAGTTTACAAGGTTAACGGCGACACTTTCAGAACATAGAGCCATCATTTCCGCATAGTATGAAACGATGTCCATAATGCCGCCATAGTCAGGCTGTAATTTAATTAGTGTACAGTCCTTACCAATCTTAGGATAATAAGTCTCTCTGAACAACGGATTCGTGATGATACAATGCGTTGGTCTGTAGAAAACATCGTATCCATAAAGTCCACACTGCTGAGGAATTACGCCGAATTTATCCGTGTTAAAGATTGCGAAATATCCCCATAAATAAAGCACATACAGCACATAATCTTTAGCCCATGTATTAGGGAAAGTGAATTTGAAAGGAGACATTGCTTCTTGCAAAAGATATCTTTGAAACTGTCTGTAAAGTCCGGTATTATGAACCTTCATTGTGCTGGGGCTTACCATTGATTCTTTTGCATTTATGTGGTCATAAAACATAGGTGCTTGCATCTGTTACCTCCTTTCTTTTAATTTAAAATACATCCATATTTCAAGATGTCCAGACGGCCCCGGAGGGTCAGGGGGGTCAGGAGGGTCAGGAGGGTCAGGAGGAATTTCTCCACTCAGAACTTGAAACCAATACCTTCCATTCTCCGCTCTGTCAGCTTCTGTAGCTCCGGGGTCAGCGGGTCTTTCATAGTTATAGAGCCACGCTTTAGCTAGAGTTCCGGGGGCGCTTGTGCTTGTTTTAAACTCTGCAAAGCTCATCGGATAAGCTCCGGTTGGATAATAGTCTGCATAGGAATCCACAAATAAAATCTGCGCGTTTCCGTCTGCAACATTTCCCACTTTATCAGAGAAGTTAGGTCCATATCCCGGCATTGTTTTCGCCCGAGAATCATTTATGTATTTCCCTCCCGGAGTGAACTGAACCAGTCCGTATCCTTTGTTTGTCCATGGAGAACCTGTAGAGACTCCAATCTTATCACTTTGCCACCTCCACGGATTATATCCACTCTCCGCTCCCATGTTACCCAGCACACCGCATATTGCGTTAAGAGTCCAACCTTTCGCGTATAAAACTGCGTAAATCATGTTCGCGTTATCAATTGCTTCGATGGAGGTTCTTGAATATCCTCCGCTCTTCTTAGCATGCCAACTAGCCGTAATAAAATCCTCCTTCCAGATATTCCTTGATTCTTTCATTCTCCGTCTGTGTAGAAGCGGTTTTAACATCCGCATCCATGCACATAATATACCCGGGTATCGTATTGATAACTCTAGCTTCACATAGTGGTCTTCCCAACTTATCGTTGTACTCCTGTACCAGATTAAAGAACTGGCAATATAACTGTGGAGCCGTGATAAAGTTTGAGGTGTTACCATTTCCTCCTGATGTTCTTAACTGTGGAGCGGCGGCTTTCAAAGTGCTGTCAATTCCAGAAGCAAAGTTGGATATAGCACCTCCAATGTTTCCAGTCACCGCGCTCTGCACTACATCCCCGGCAGAAGCAATTGCGGTAGCAGTAGTACCTATGTAGTCTCTGGCAATCTGCGCAAGCTGAATTGGTACGGAACACATTCCTTCAACCGATTCAATGATAGGGCTGTTTCCATCAGGAAACTGTGGAGCAATATTAAGCCGTCCTGTTCCACTAATATAGTCAATCAGAACCGTATAATTCAAAATGCTTGTCCCCGAAAGCTTTGTAGTATCTAGTGGAAAAGAGCCAAACGGAGTGAAGTATAATGTATATCTGCTGTACGGAGAAAGATTAAGATATTCTCCTCTGGTTGCGGCTTGCGGATGTTTCGGAATATTAATTGAACCGCTGAACGATGTAGCCGTTGCTTTAAGTTTCCTGCATTTAACGGTGATGCTCCACCAACCGAAGTTAATACTTGCAACTGCCGGAGCTTCTGTCAGAGGTATTACCCTAGGAAACCACAACGCGCTTACGACGTACTGATAGGGGTTATAAAGAGCTTTTAAAAGCTCTGTTGATATTTCCTCCGTTGGAACATTTAGCCAGTCTGCGCTTGCCATCAGAGCCTTATTAAAATCATTCATTTCTGACTGGGTAAACGCATAATAATTTACTGCTCCCAACGTGTTATTCGCATCACCTATTATACCTACCACATAGTAACCATCCTCTAAATGAACTTTCCACGGAAGTTCCAATGCTACACGCTGATGTGTGATGTCACTTGTGGTAGGATAAATAGTATCAAGTATTTTGCCGTTTGAAGCAAGAGAACTGCGCAAAACATACTGTGTAGAAACGCCAATCTGCGCCTTGTATGTGGCAAGAACATCTACGTCCAAACTGGCAACCCATAAGCCGCGTTCCCATGTCCATTCCCGAACGAAATAATATCTTTCAAAGTCGGGTATATAGGCATAGTTATAAGCGGAGACATTAAAGGACATATCAAGTTTCAGCGCGATAGTAGGATTAATTACTCCGCTTGTATCTTTCAGTACACAATCAAAGCTTGTCCCGGCTCCTGCTGGCTGTTCCGTTGAGTTAGCATATTTGCTAAACGTATACATATTCACTGATATGCCCATTTAAATACCTCCTTAGTCGAGTAAAAGAACTAGTCCGTTTTCTGTAAAGTCATTCCAGAAACGGTCTGTAAAGTGGAAGAATACATTAGAATATCCACCTTTTGCGTTGAACGGTGTAGTAGCTGACCATTGGTTCATTACTGTATAACCGAGTGCTTCTTCATCGAAGATTACACCAAAGATGTCGTCCTGTTCAAGAGCTGTTTCAGGTGTAATAATTGTTCCATCAGCATCTAAATAAGACGGCTTTACATTAATCTTAGATGGACTCTGGATTGACTGCCAATAGTTCACAGTTTCATTGTACGCCATCTTAAGGAAATTGTAATTGTATGTATTTGCCAGAGACATTGACTCAATATTGAATCGTGCAGGAGCATATAAATAAACTTTCTGTCTCTGTAACGGCGTGTGACGGTTAATCGTCTTGCCAGTGATGTTTGTATGGAAGAGCTGGCTCCTCTCTGTCATAAGCTCTGTCAGAGTAGCGATACGGCTATATACCCAGTCAATGAATGGCTTATAGTTGGCTGGCTGATATACAGTTTCCTTCGTAAGAGCAAGTCCTGTAAGGGCGTTATATTCTGTCAGAAGATGGATGCAACTGTCCGCATCACCTTTAATTTTACCCCCGATATAGTTAGCCACTGTAGCTCTTGCAAGGTTCTCATGGGCCTGTTCAATCATATCGGTACAGTTTCCCGTCACCATACTTAAGAATCTGGCAAATTCGTCTGGGCCGGAGAATGCACAATCAAGCTGGTCTTTGAAGATAGTATAGCTTCTTTCATACACGTTTGCCCCATAGAAGTTCGTCTGTAAAATGTTAGGCTTATTAACCTTATACATATCTACTGACTCTCCTTCTACAAGCTCAAATCGTACATCGTTTTCCCAATCTTTATCGGAAATGTTAAGCTTTCTTGTGATGCTTCCCCACTTCTGGTTGTTTACCTGAATACCTCCAAACTTTCTGTAGTATGGTCTGGTAGAAAAAATGCTTCTGGACATCATTTGTGATACGGACTGCATCACCGGGTCATATCCAGCTTTAAGGGCTGTCTGAGCCACTGTAATAAACTCCGATGTATTAGTAGGAGCTATAGATGCTTTACCTGTTGCCTGAGAGACAATACCGTTTAATACTGTTGACAACTGGTTAAAACTTAAATCGTTTGCCGCCATGTTTACCTCCTTATTTGTTGTTTACGATTGACGGGGGGTTGATAATACTTGCCAGTATATCCTCCGGCGTTTCCGGCTGTGTAATCGGTAACTGACTGTTGATAATGGCATTTGTCTGAACTGCCGTTGTAAGCGCCTTTAACTGTTCCATGATAGGGTCAACTGGCGCTGGTGCCGGAGCTGGTGCTGGCGCTGGTGCCGGAGCTGGTGCTGGCGCTGGTGCCGGAGCTGGCACCGGTGCTGGTGCTGGTGCTGGTGCTGGTGCTGGTGTAGTCGCCATTGTGGCTATCTGCTGAGCAGTAAATCCCGCATTAGCAAGAGCGATAATGTCTTTAATATCCATGTTTACCTCCTTTAATAATCTGGCCTAAATACGGCATATAATTTTGCTTTCTCATAGTAAAGTCTGCAAATCTTGTCTTTCTGGTTTCCACCTTCTGACAATATCTGGTTGCTGTTTGTTGTCTCTGCGGCAACGCTGACATGCTTTGAAGAATCAACCTTCATCGTGTCGCCTTCCCACAGATAAAACAGGATGTCTCCCTGTTCAATTTTTGCCGGGATATTTCCTGCTTTCTTACTGAAAAATTTACCTTTTCCGCTTTTTGAACACGCATTCATCATGTTATACACATTTTCATTTTTGCCGCCTATCTGGCTAAGAATCCCCATGCTTGCCGCCGCCCATGAAACTGTTGTCGCACACCATGATGCTTTGACGTAAGAGCCGTAATACCATGTCTGTATCATTCCGACCACATCGTCCCATTCTTTTGCCCCGTGTTTACCCGCAATGATGTCATAGAGTGTGACTTTCTTTGCTGGCTTGTCCTCTGAAACGGGAGCATAGATTTTACCATTTACCCTGATTTCTGGCATTTCGGTAACGTCTTCGAACTTAATTTTCACCCCTCGTCCTCCTTATTCTGTAAGAGAATGTTAAGCTTCTCAACTGCCGTTGTAAGCTTTCCAATTGCCTGCGACTGCGCGTCAGATTTTACAAACATAAAGTACATCAGCACCGCCAATGTTCCACCATTCGCGAGCAACTGCGTCATTTCGGTTAGTGTCATATACCCTCTCTTTCCGCCCCAATTAGAAGTGAGGACTAGCTTCCTATCGCCGCCGCGATATGTCAACCCTTCCGGGGCTTGCGTCTGACCACTAGTCCTCTATATATAATATACCACTTTTGGAAAATTTTGTCAAGCTTTATTTTCAGAAAATTTTATTCAAAATATTTGTTAAACAGAATTTCACATAAATATTCTTCAAATTCGATATTATTCTTCATGTATGAAGACCATAACCAGAAGAATTTTTTCTTAAATCTTGACCTGTCTATGTCGCCAGAACCGAATTGTGGACACGTTCCAGAAAGGTGTGTGGAGACATACAAAAGCGGTTTGCTTTTGTGCTTGTAAATGGTTATCTCTCCTACTGTTACAATGGCGCGATATTCGACTAAATTCCTGCTTTTTATTCTTCCTATTTCGTCTGTTACAAACTCGTTCGACAATGCCATCCGGTTAAACTCGTCACTTCCTCCCAGCTTGTATAAAGCCGTGTCAGCTTTCTTTTCTGAGATATCACTTTCGCGTAAAACGAAGAGTCCTATCCCGCGCTCTCTCATGATGGAATATTCTTGTTCTCGTCTTCGCATTTCTTCTGCTTTCTTAACTAAACCTAATTCAAGAAACAGGGCGTTTGTCATCGTATTTGAGTTTGCTAAACAGATACATTGCACAGGCTTATGGCCTTCTAATTCTCGGTTTCTGTTGATTGTTTCATAGGCATTTTTAAACGCTTTTCCTTCTTCTTTTATTGGGCGTTCATGACTCTCTGGAATGAACTCGTCATATAGAAGAATTTCGTAATCACTCGCATCAAAACCTCTCATGTTTGCGATGGTTGACAAGGCGAGAATGATTGCTTTTGGTTCTCCTTCCGGCTTCATTTTTCCATTGATGTTCTGCATCTCATAGAATCCGCTGGTCATTTTATTTATCTTCGCGCATCCAATATTCCATCCTTTATCGGCGTTTAATTTCTTGTATGGGTTATACTCGGGAGTGCTAATCATATCGGCTTGCGCCTGTGTTCGACGCATGAACACGAACTTATATCTATCCTCTTCCATAACCTGTAACGCGCCATATGTTTTTCCTGTTCCTCGTCCTCCGACAATAAAATTGAATGGCAATCCTAACTCAATAATTCCTCTTATATTTACATATCCGTTGTCAAGATATAGATTCATGTTTCCTCCTTTTCTATAAAAGAAAAAGAGCCTTGCGGCTCTTAATCTTTATTATGCTTCTTCCTGCTTGTCCGCTCTTGCCGCTTCAAGTTCTGCTGAGAGTGCATTAATGATTTCTGCGGCTCCTTTTAACTTCTCGTCAACTGTTTCTCCTGCAAGCATTTTTGCTACAACTGCCTGATTTAATTTGTTCTGTACCTTGTCAAATACTGCCTGTTCTTTCTTCGTCATAATGATTATCTCCTTTTCTGATATGGTTTTTTGTTTGCTGGTTTACTTGTTTCTGAATCTTCGTCTTTCTTGCTTTCTGCAAACTCAATTGAGTCTGCTACAACGTCTGTTGTGTATACGGTGTATCCGTCTTTGTGTTCATACTTACCTGTTACGATATGTCCCTCAAGGATAACTTTTGTTCCTTTGAACAGGTAGTTTTCGGCAAACTCTCCTTTTTTTCCGAATGCTACACAGCGAATGAAATCTGCTTCTTCATCGTTCCATCGTGGAACAGCCAGTGTGAAATTGGCAATTGCCATTGGTTCACTACCTGCACTATATCTGATTTCCGGGTCGCGTGTTAACCTTCCTACAATAATTGCTCTGTTCATTTTTGCCCTCTCTTTCTCTTTCTTTGCATCAACTATATTACCAGTACACTATTATTATAAATGATTATATGTATTTTGTCAAGCACTTTATTTAAATTTTATGCTATTCTTGACTCGTCCAAAAGTCGTCGATAATCGGCTGTTACTCCCAGCGTGTAGGTTGAATCTTTCAATATCACATTAGATGTGATGGCAATTATCTTTCCGTCAATCTCATAGGAAGCTATTTCTGGCTCGTCGTTGTAGACAGACTCGGTTCCTCCTGCGTCTGAGAAGATGAATCCCTCTTTGAACTTATCTATGGTTCCCAGTTCGATGGAACCTTTTTTCTTGTTTACTCCTGCGATTGTGACCGTCAAGCGTCCGTTCTTTACATAGGCATATTTCTTTGCCCCTAATGTTTTAAAATACTCGTAGGTGCCCTCTGATTCGTATACGCCCATATAGTGAACGATGCCGTTAGGGTCTTCTGCATACGCTCCTGACTCTAAACTGTCCGCAATACGAAGCTCATTATAGGCTGTCCAGTCTGCTTGTCCGATGTATTTTACGCTGTCTGTGTCACAGTACACAAACCCCTCTCCCGCTATCTGTATGCCTTCCTCGAGTCTCCATCTGGCATGCGCTGTAGTCCAGACTCCCCATTGATATGGAAGGAAGGCTCTCTTATTGGAGCTGGCTAGAAGCTCTCCTATGTCGTCCGTTCGCTCGGCGAATCCCTGTGAAGCCATGAACTCTATCTCCTGTCTCACTGGGTCCTGCGCTGTCATACCGTAAATCGCGTTAAGCTTGTTTTTTGACTTCATGTAAAATATCTCTTCTCCGTCCACATCTTTAAGTCTTGTCTTGCTTCTGTAATATGATATGTTTAGGTCGATGAACGGTTTAGGAAGTTTTCCGTATCTTGCGTGATAAACGTCCAGTGGAATAAGGTCATCGAAGTCGTATTCTATCATGATTATCTTAAGGTCAATATCTGTTATTGTTGTCTCTAAATACTCTGCTTCTAGGACTCGTCCATTGTCGTATAATCCATTCTTTATCATACGGCTTTTATCCTTGCTTATGTACGGACAGCCTTGTCCTACCTTTAGCTTTGGATTGACGATTCCTATTCGCATTAATACCGCTTTGTGTCTCCTGTTAATCAGGTCTAGAAGTTGTTCTACTGTGCAAGCTCCCGCATGATAGAATGCGCTGATTGGATATTCACAATTGCATATTACATCCGGGTAACTACTTGAACGGTCGAAGGAATGCACATCTTCCAGCTTCATGTCCGAATAGAATCTGTTGGCGTGAGTATTTCCACCTCTGAAAGCTTCTCTTAAGGCTTTATATGTCTCAAGGTCTGGAAGCATGCTGGACACATAACCATAGCGAACTAATCGCATTGCCTGTTTCGCATCCCGGCGAACATAACCTGTTGATGTAAGTGGGATTGTGTAAAGGTTGTCCCCATCAATTTGCATTTCCTTTTTTATTGCTTCAACCAGACCGAGAACATCGTTGACACAGTAGTCCAATTGTCTTTGTGTTAAAACTGTCCACGGGTATCTTTCTTCGTTATAGTCGAAGTCTTCCCCATCCAGTTTTTGATGTCTCACCTCCATTTTGCGTGTGTATTCAGCCAGTGACATATTACTATGTATGTAGCTACACCGGAACTCTAAGAATCCATGCATAGTACATTTTAAAACTTTACGTTTCTTTAATGCAAAAACTTCATCAGATGTGAAATGGTATATGCCCCTAAGAAATTGAAATTCATAGGATAGATTGTGAACATATACTACAAGGTTTTCTCTCGGTTTCATTCGGTCTTTAAGCTTCTGAACGAAATCGTTAAACTGTTCCCATGTGCGCCCGATAACCGTGTATTCCTCGTCAAACTGCCATTGCCAGATATACATAATAGATTGCTCAATTGCTCTGATTCTGGACGTTTCAATATCAAAGGCTGTTACTATAGATTTGTAATCCTTTTTTGAGCTTCCTCCTTGATTACCTCTTTTACGTTTTTCCCGTTGTATTGACTCGTACCAATCAAAGTCAAAATCTTCGCAATTTACTATCATTTAATTCCCAATTTTCTCCTGATATATTCCGAGTTTCGCGCTTTTGGGTTTCTAGGAATTTCCATATTTTCTATCTCGTCTGATTTCGATAGATATTCATCAAAGTTGCTCTTAAGCTCTTCTTCTGGAATTTTAAACCGTTCCCCAGCTTCGAATACTGCTAATGCCGCTTCGCTGTCATAAATCCTGTTGAGTTGCATATTTCTGAATGAATCCATAAAATCTGTAAATTTGAAAAAGTTCTTTCTGTTTACGAAGTTGTAACCTTTGTCTTTAAGTGTCTCGATTGTCTCTGCTCTCTGTCGTTTAAGACCTGATACAGAAGATGTTTCAGCATTTATAAATCTTGCCAGAGCGGCGAGTTCATAACGAAGTTGACTTGGCGATTTGATATCGGCCAGAACTGGATATTTACCGTAATTTCTTTTGAACACTTCGCTCTTTTCCCACTCGGTCCCGACGAACCGAGCGAGTCTTTTCTGAGAGATTTTTCTAAGTCTTGAATATTCTTTTCTTAACTCTGATTCAGGTTTAGCGGTTGAAAAGGCTGGCATGTATGACATCAAGTCCCATTTCAGCTTCGCTCGCTTTTGCTTCGCCATTTTCCTTTACTCCCTTCTCGATTAGAATGCTTAGTGTATATCCTGCTATTTCTAGATTGTCGTAGATGTCGCCTAGAACCATCTGTTCATCATTCGATAAATCTTCGTCACGTTTACATAATAGAAACTGTATGAAGTTCTTTGAATCGTTGATTGCTCTTTCTTTCTCTTTAAGAATGTGAAATTGGCTTAGTCTCATGGCTTTCCATCCTTTCTCTTACAATAAGCTCTATAGTTTTTGACCTGTTGATTTCCTTCTCTTCTGCAAGCGCATCAATGTATGCCAGCGTGTCTTTGTTGAATGATATGGAACGTGTTACTACTTTTCGCATCTTGTAGTCCTCCCGAGCGCGTATCCGATGACTATTCCTACAAGAAATCCGATTACGATTACTATCAAAACCGTGTTAGTTGTTACGGTTAAAATCATGACTGCTCCTCCTTTATGGGTTCTCCTATTATCTGTACTGCTATGGCTAAGTGAGATAGTGCTTCATCGATTTGTTCTTGACCGTATATTGAGTTTTTCATTCCTATAAGAACTCGTGCCGCGTTGACTATTTCTTCTCTTACTTCTAATACGTCTTCGATTACTTCTATTAGACTATGGCGTATCATAATTTGCCCTCCTTTAATGTTTCTAATGCTGCTCTTATGCCAGCCCAATATGCTCTGTCGCTAATTGTTACTGTATTCATTTTCCCGAATACTCTTTCGCTTTCTTCAAGCTTTTCTGATGCTCTTCTTTCAAGTGTTTCGATTGATTTAAGCTCCTTCTTTGTCATTACTTTTCCTCCTTGCGGGTGATTGATAATTTTGGTGAATATGCTAATAACTCTAATACTACCTCTGTTAACTCTGATTCCTCTACTCTTATATAGTTCCACTGTCCCTTGAATTTATACCCTACTTTGTACCAATGTTTATTCATGCTTGTCTTCCTCCATCTCTTTCTCCATCTCTTCGAGTTCGTCTACTAATTCTGCTAGCGTCCTCCATATACTTCTCGCTCTTAATAGATATGGATGATTTTCTCCTAAACACCGACTCAAGTATCTTAAATTAATCCATGCGTCATGCTCTTTAAATCGAACCAGTTCCAACTGCCTGCTTGCCATCTTCATTACCTCCTCCATTTATTATGTTATCTTTACTACACCTATATCATACCACAATCTACCAGACTTGTCAACAACTTTCTGCTATTCAAGTTGTCTGACTTGTTGACGCGAAAGGGGGGAAAAGGGGTGAATTGTTTTAAGTGTGTGGAAATTGTATTAGGTAATC
>OGGO01001261.1_pt1 | contig 13845 bp, 8 predicted proteins | sample 1571231 | NCBI WGS metagenome assembly OGGO01 (sample SAMEA2582036, study PRJEB24529) | metagenome | biome: Human gut stool | place: China | collected 2011 | reverse complement strand
TGAACGAAGATCCGGAAAAGAATCAGAAAGTTCTCGATAAAGCATATAATTTGTATGTATTGGGCATAATGTGTGCACCTAATCCGGAGGCGGGTATAAATAATTCACGCTCTTTCCTACGTTTCGGATGGCCGAAAGTGCTGCGTTATGCCGGAGTTGCTGCCGCCATTTTACTGCTCGGAATTGCTGTCGACCATGTGCTTTTGAGTCAACGCATGAACCGGTGGTTACAACAGCAAACGACTGTCGAGGTTCCGGCAGGGCAGCATATTCGCCTAACGTTGGGGGATGGCTCCATCGTGGAACTTAATGCGCAGAGCCGCATCGTTTATCCTGCGATTTTCCCAAAAGGGGAGCGGCGTGTCCAGTTGAGTGGAGAGGCCATATTCAATGTCGCCCATAACTCTGAATGCCCGTTCATCGTGGAAACTTTTGCCTGTGATGTAGAAGTATTGGGTACGCATTTCGATGTAATCGCCAACCAAGCGGAGAATCGTTTTTCAACAGCTCTGTTTAGCGGCCGGGTTGCCGTGACGAATAAAAAAAACGGAGAATCCGTCATTCTGCAGCCCAACGATATCGTCAATCTTCGAGATGGAGGGTTTCAAATCCAAGAACTTGAAGATAAAGACGATTATCTGTGGATGGATGGTATTATTTCAGTGTACGGAATGCCGTTTGAGCAGCTGATGAGCAAGTTGGAGCGTAGTTATAACGTGAAGATAGAGATTCGGCGCGAAACCATGCCCGTCGTAAAATACAAAAGTTTGAAAATCCGTGTTTCGGACGGTATAGACCACGCTTTGCATATGCTACAACTCGCCTCGGATTTCACCTTTGAACACGATGCTGTTACCGATGTAATCATCATTAAATAGTCCATCCAATTATTAACTTATCTCAAATTCTTTAGATGCCTATGATGTAAACCACGAACTATCAACTCTGAACATTTGCTTCCTGATATGAAAAACCGATGAGTGGGCGAACACTCACCGGCGTATAGTTCAATCAGGAATATTAACCAATTCCCAACCATTGAACCAAACTTGACAAATGTATGAATAAAAAGATTATTCAGCAAATCTGCCTGTCTTTTCTTTTAGTTCTTACGCTCGTCTGTATCCCTGTTACTGGGGTGCAGGCACAGACGCAGAAGGTTTCCATCAAGATGGAAAACGTGCGTATGAAGCAGGTAATGAATGAGATTGAAAGACAGACAAAATTTCTTTTCGGAATCAATGATGATGTAGATGTTAACAGGCTCGTTACGGTAAATGTGACGAACCAATCCTTGCAAGCAGCCCTCGACCAAATGGTCAAAGGGACGGACATCACCTATCAGATCAGTAGTTCCAACATCATTCTCTCAAAAAAACAGGCAAAGCTCCCTGTTGACATTTCCGGAACTATCCGCGATATCAATGGCTCCCCGATCGTCGGAGCGACCATTGTTATCCGGGGCACCTCAATCGGCATCAGCAGCGGTTCCGATGGCTCTTTCTCGCTTCAGATACCCCCCCCCGCTGCCTCCCGGCAATTGGAAGTCAGCTATTTGGGCTATGAGACTCTGGTGGTCGATGTGGGTAACCGTACTGCTTTCGACCTTACGCTTCAGGAGTCGTCCGCCGAGATCGAACAAGTCGTGGTCACTGCTCTTGGTATTAAGCGTTCGGAAAAGGCCGTAGCCTACAATGTTCAGCAGATCAAGGCCGAAGACATCACAACCGTCAAGGATGCCAACTTCATCAACTCGTTGACGGGTAAAGTGGCCGGTGTCACGATCAACGCCTCATCGTCAGGTGTCGGCGGTGCCTCGAAGGTCGTACTGCGCGGCAACAAGTCCATTTCGCAGTCTTCGAACGCCCTTTACGTTATCGACGGCATTCCGATGTACAACTTCGGTGGTGGTGGCGGTACGGAGTTCGATTCGCGCGGTGCTACGGAATCCATCGCAGACCTCAACCCCGAGGATATTGAGTCGATGTCGGTGCTGACGGGCGCCGCAGCTGCGGCTCTCTACGGTTCGGAAGCCGCGAACGGAGCCGTGATGATTACGACGAAGAAGGGGCAGGCTGGAGCGCTGAAGGTTACGCTTTCGAGCAATACGGAATTCCTGAATCCTTTCGTGCTGCCCGAGTTCCAGAATCGCTACGGCACGGGCCTGAACGGCACCCGCAGCGGCTCGGGGATTTACAGCTGGGGCGAGAAGCTGCTCCCGGCGGCCCGCTACGGTTATACGCCGAACGACTATTTCGAGACGGGGCATGTCTATACCAACGCCGTTACGGTTTCGGGCGGTACGGATAAGAACCAGACCTATTTTTCGGCAGCTTCGGTCAACTCGGACGGAATCATCCCCAACAACGAGTACGACCGTTACAATTTCACGTTCCGCAACACTTCGTACTTTCTGAAAGACCGGCTCAAGCTCGATGCGAGCGCCAGCTACATCTATCAGAAAGACCAGAACATGACCAATCAGGGAGTCTATTCGAACCCGCTGGTTCCGGCCTACCTGTTCCCGCGGGGTGAGAATTTCGACCTTTACCGTCGCTTCGAGCGTTACAACGAAGGGACGAAACTCATGGAGCAATTCTGGAGTGCGGATATGGAAGGCGGTGATTTGCGCATGCAGAATCCCTACTGGATCAACTACCGCAACCTGCGCAATACGGACAAGAAGCGTTATATGCTGTCGTTCTCGGCCAGCTACGACATTCTTCCGTGGCTTAATGTTGCCGGACGTGTCCGCATTGATAATTCGAATTCGCTCTACACGCAAAAACTCTATGCCTCGTCGAACACCACGATTACGGAAGGCGGCAAAAACGGCCACTATACCGAAGCCCGTGCTTACGACACGCAGACCTACGCCGATCTGATGGTAAACATTAACAAGACTTTCGGCGAGGATTGGTCTCTGAACGCGAATATCGGCGCCTCGATCAACAATATCAAGACCGATGAGTTGTCATACCGTGGGCCGATTCAGGAGAACGGACTTCCCAACATATTCAATGTTTTCGATCTGGATGACACGAAAAAACGTGCCGAAAAGGTCGGCTGGCACGACCAGACGCAGTCGATTTTCGCCTCGGTCGAAGTAGGTTGGAAACGGATGCTTTACATCAAGATGACTGGGTGTATCGACTGGGCTTCGCAACTGGCCAATTCGCCCGAGTCGTCGTTCTTCTACCCGTCGGTGGGCCTTTCGTGGGTTCCGACGGCGACATTCAACATGCCGGATGCGATCAGCTATCTGAAGATCCGCGGTTCGATCGCCTCGGTAGGTATGCCGTTCCCGCGTCACCTGACGGTTCCGACCTACGAATACGACGCCACGAACAAGGTGTGGAAAGACAAGACGCACTATCCCATCGGCGACCTGAAACCCGAGCGCACCATCACCTACGAGGTGGGTCTGGATGCCCGTCTGTGGCAACACATCAATCTTTCGGCTTCGTGGTACCGGGCCGATACGAAAAATCAGACCTTCGACCCGTCGCTGCCGCCCTCGTCGTCCTATACGACCATCTACCTGCAAACCGGCCATGTCCGCAATACGGGTGTCGAACTCTCGCTCGGGTACGATAACCAATGGCGTGACTTTCGCTGGACGACGAACTTCACTTATTCGTGGAACAAGAACGAAATCCGCGAACTTGCGGCTAATGCCGTAAACCCCGTGACGGGCGAATCTCTGAATCTCACCAAGCTCGACATCAAGGGATTAGGCAAGGCGAAATATATTCTTAAAGAAGGCGGTACGTTGGGAGACCTTTATACGACGTCCAATCTGCGGTATAATGAAAACGGCTATGTCGAAGTGGACAATGCCGGTAACTTACAGGTTACCGATGAGGGTGAGGATATCTATTTAGGTTCGGTGTTCCCGGATGCCAATCTCGCATGGCGTAACGATTTCAGTTGGAAGGGCATCAATCTCGGCGTGCTGTTCACAGCCCGTCTGGGCGGTGTCTGCTACTCCGCGACGCAGGCCAATTTGGATCTGTACGGCGTTTCGGAGGCTTCGGCCGCTGCACGTGATGCCGGCGGCGTGCTGATTAACGGCCGTGAGATGGTTGATGCGCAGAAGTGGTACCAAGCCATCGGCTCGCAGTCCGGTCTGCCGCAATATTATCTCTATTCGGCGACGAACGTCCGTTTGCAAGAGCTTTCGCTGGGTTACACCCTGCCGACAAAATGGTTCCGCGACAAGATGCGCATGACCGTCTCGTTCGTAGGGCGTAACCTGTGGATGATCTACTGCAAGGCGCCGTTCGACCCCGAAGCCGTCGCCTCGACGGGACTGAACTATCAGGGCATCGACTATTTCATGATGCCTTCGATGCGCAGTCTCGGTTTCAATGTCAAATTCCAATTCTAAAGCGCAGAAACTATGAGAAAGATCAATATGAGCTGGCAGTCGGTGTTGCTGTCGGTCGCGCTGCTCGGATTGGCTGCCTGCACCGGTGATTTCGAGGACATCAACCGCAATCCCAATCAGGTTACGGAAGAACAGATGGATGCCCTCAATTACAAGACCGGCACGAAATTCAAGTCGCTGCAGAGTCTTGTGATTCCCGTGCAGGAGCACATGTACCAGTTCAACGAATCGCTTTCGGGCGGGCCGTTCGGCGGTTACATCGGTGCTACGGTCGATACATGGCAGACCAAGTTCGAGACCTATAATCCCTCGGCCGACTGGCGCAAATGGCCTTTCGCCAACGTCATCACCGAGACCTATACCCCCTATAAGGGCATCGTCAACGGCACGGAAGACGAAGTGGCCATCGCTTTCGCCCGCCTGTTGCGAGTGGCCATCATGCACCGTGTGACGGACTCCTACGGTCCGATTCCCTATTCGAAGCTGGAGAGCAACGAGTCGGTCTATGTGGAGTACGATTCGCAGGAGACGGTCTATACGAAGATGTTCGAGGAGCTGGACGAGGCTATCGAGATACTGGGCCGCAACACGACGCTCCCGGCCGAAGCGTGGAGCCGCTACGACGGCGTCTACTACGGCAATATCGCGCAGTGGCTCAAATATGCCAATTCGCTCAAGTTGCGCATGGCCATGCGTTTGTCGTATGTGAAGTCCGACGTCGCCCGTGCGAAGGCCGCCGAGGCTATTGCCGGGGGTGTTATCGAGGCTAATGCCGACAATGCGGCGATGCACGCCGCGGAGAACCGCACGACGCTCATCTACAACGACTGGGGCGACCACCGTGTCGGAGCCGACATCCTCTGCTACATGAACGGCTACAAAGACCCGCGTATGGAGAAGATGTTCCTTGCGAACGATGTCGGCGACTATGTGGGTATCCGTATCGGCATCGATGTGACGAGCAAGTCGCAGGCCGTGTCGAAGTATTCGAATATGATCGTTGCGAGCGATACGCCCTACCTATGGTTCAATGCCGCCGAGGCAACGTTCCTGCGTGCGGAATATGAATTGCGCTGGGGCTCGGAAGAAACGGCACGGTCACTCTACGAAGCAGCCGTAAGGCTTTCGTTCGAGGAGCGCGGTGCCAGCGGCGCCGACGCCTATCTGGCCCAGACTGACGTCAAGCCCGCGCCCTACACCGATCCTGTCGGCAACTACAGCGCGATGGCCCAGAGCGACATCGGGATTCCGTGGGTCGACGGAGCCGAGAACTTCGAACGCAACCTTGAACGCATCATCGTGCAGAAATGGATCGCCATCTTCCCGCTGGGCGTCGAGGCGTGGTCGGAGCACCGCCGCACGGGCTATCCGAAACTGCTGCCCGTGCCCACCGACAAGTCGGGCGGCACGGTGGACGTAGCGCAGGGTGCACGACGCCTGCCTTACCCCGTCGAGGAGTACCAGCAGAACAACGCCAACCTTCAGTTGGCCATCCAGACGCTCGATGGCGAGCAGCAGAACGGCAACCGCACGGGCGACGTCATGGGAACCCGTGTATGGTGGGATTGCAAATCTTATAACAACTAACAGCTATGAAACAGAACTTTATATTCACGCTGCTGGCGCTGTTTTCGATGCTGTCGCTCGTCTCGTGCAGCGACTGGACGGAAACGGAGGCACTCGACAGTACGGTCAAAAAGCCTTGGGAGCAAGATCCTGCCCTATGGGCCGAGTACACCGCGACATTGAGGGCCTACAAGCAGTCGGAGCATTTCATCGTCTATGCCCGCATGCACAATTCTCCCGAGAAAGCGACCGGAGAGCAGGACTTCATGCGCTGCCTTCCGGATTCGCTGGACATCGTGACGCTGACCAACGCCGACAACTTCTCGAAATTCGACGCCGAGGACATGTCCGTCATGCACGAGAAAGGCACGAAGGTGCTCTATCAGATCGACTATGCCGCTCGTGCGGAGGAATTCGCCGATGCGGCGGCGCTCGACGCCTACTTGGATAAGGTCGTCGTTGCCGTCGCTGCCAATGGCATGGACGGCTACTCGTTCACGACCGACCCGTTGGCTGCGGATGCCACGGCTCGCATTATTGATAGGCTTGCCACGGCCAGAACTGACGGTCAGCTCCTCGTTTTCGAGGGTAATCCCCTGTCGCTCGCTGCCACCGACCGTGCAAAGATGGATTACGTCATCCTCGATACGGAGAAACTCGAAAATGTTTTGGATGTGAGACTCCATGCCCTGCACGCTGTTAACTATGCCGGCATCGAGGCCAATCGGCTGCTGCTGACCGCCGAAATCAATGCGGCGCTGTTTGATGAAGACCGCACCGAGCACGCCGCTGTCGACGAAATGTCGCGCCGCGTCGTCGAACTCGGGCCTTATGCGGGGCTTGCGGCTTACAATATTGCCGGAGATTACTACCATTCCGAGATGAACTACCAAACCATCCGGCAGGCGATACAAACGTTGAACCCCTCTAAATAAAGACAGTCATGAACATGAAAAAGATACTAATGGCGGTTCTCGTTTCGCTTGTGGCTTTCACGGCCTGCGAGAACTACGGCGATGACAATCACAAGTTCGACAATGTCGTATACCTCGACGTCGCTTCGACGAGCGACGCACAGCTCACGACCTTCAGCAACACCCGGGCTACCTACGATTGCGCGTTGCAGGCGGTACTGACATATCCGGCAGGACAGGATGTGGCGGTGACGCTCACGGTCGACCCGTCGCTCGTCGGGACGTACAATGCCCGTTACGGTACGGAGTGGACGATGCTCGATTCAAAATATTATTCTTTGCTGTCCGAAACTGTGACCATTCCGGCAGGGAAGACGACCTCCGATGCTGTCACGCTGCGCCTCCGTGAACTCACCGGAGAAGGAGATGAGCAGACCGGAGCTTTGCCAATCGACGAAACCTATCTGGTTCCAGTACGCATCGGTAGCGCATCGATCGATGTGTTGCACGGCTCCGACGTGGCTTACTACGTCGTCAAACGCTCCTCGGCCATCACCGTCGCGGCACAACTTACGGACAACTGGATCGAGTTCCCGACCCTCGATAAGTATTCCGAAAGCAGCAAGGATTGGAACGGCCTGCGGGCTGTGACCTACGAGGCCTTGATTTACATCGACGAATTCGTGAAAACCAATACTGAAGGCAATCCCGTCAACATCTCGTCCGTCATGGGCGTCGAGCAGTACCTGCTGCTGCGTATCGGCGACACGAATTTCGAGCGCGAACAGTTGCAGTTCGACGGTTCGGGCAGTGGCTCGGGCTTCGGCAAGATTCCCGGACGCGACGCGATGAAGCATCTCGAAACGGGGCGCTGGTACCATGTGGCCTGCACCTACGACCAGAATACCCGCACGGCCCGCATCTACGTCGACGGGCAGATTCAGAGCGAAGTCACGGGCGTGGGCATCACGACGCAGAACGATAAGAACTGCATCAACTTGGCCATGCGGGCGCTCTACGACCTGTGGAACACCGCTCCCGAGGGCGACAAGGCCCAGTACGAAGAACTGGGGTACGACGGCCTGAGCGAGGCCTATCAGTTCTTCATCGGCCGCTCCTACGACGACTATCGGCCTCTGAACGGCAAGATCGCCGAGGCGCGTGTATGGTCTGTGGCCCGCACGCTGGAACAGATTTGGGAAAATATGTATGAAATCGAAAACCCGGAGAACGATTCGACGCTACTCGGATACTGGAAATTCAACGAGGGGTCTGGCAATACCGTAAAGGACTATTCGATGTACGGCAACGACGGCGTCGCCAAATACGACATCATCTGGCCGCAGGGCATCGAGATTCCGAAACTTAACGAAACTAACGAGTAACTATGAAGACGATTTTAGATTTGCAAACAGGGGTGGTGACGCTTCTCTGCACGGCGGCACTCGCGGGCCTTACGGCCTGCGAGGCCGATCCCGTGATGCAGGAAAGCGGGAAGTTGCCCGACAAAGGTTCCATCGAAGAGGTTCATGTGATGTTGTGCAGCAGCAATTCCGTGGAAAATAGGGTCGATGTGCTGCTGACCGAAGGAGGGGTTATGACGAAGAACTTCTACTTGAGGCAGACACAGCCGGCGGCAGCGGGATATTCGCTCGACGCATGGTGCGATGCATCTTTGCTCAATGACTACGATGCCGGAGATGAAATCGAACGCACGCTGCTGCCGGAGGCGAATTACGAGTTCCCCGACGGCAAGACGCTCGACCTCTCGGCCGCAACGCAGCGTTCGGAATTGAAACGTATCAAGTTCTCAGCGACAGGGCTCGCCGCCGGAGAATACGTACTGCCGCTTACGGTCGCTGAACAGGACGCTCCGGACGAAAACAAGACGCTTTACTACAACGTCTCGGTTCGCCAGCCTTACACCGACGAATACGCTCTGCACGACGGCCATGACCTGTTCTTCGTGTTTTATATCAATACGAACGATTTCCAGCCGTTGCTGGTCTTGGATTACATTATGCAGAAGAAACTGGCGCGCGGCTCGACCGTAGCATGGCACGAGGCCGTAGGCAACATCGTCAACCTGCGCACCGTCCAGGTCGGCTACGATGCTGCAACCAGCCGAGCCCTGCTCAACCTTGGATCCGACATGACCTATGTGCTCAGCCAATCGACGAAATATATCCGTCCTTTGCAGGAACACGGACGCAAGGTATGTATCAGTATCGAAGGCGGAGGCAAGGGGCTCGGGTTCTGCAACCTCACCGATACCCAAATCGAAGACTTCGCCGCGCAGGTCAAGACCGTTATCGAACAATACGGACTCGACGGTGTAAACCTCTGGGATCGAAATTCCGGCTACGGCAAGGAGGGCATGCCGGCTGTGAATACGACCTCCTATCCCAAACTCATCAAGGCGCTGCGCGAAGCCCTCGGCACGGAAAAATTGCTGACGCTGACCGTTTACGAGGAGCCGACCGCTACTTTCTGGAATACGGAAGCGACGGGCGGCATCGCCGTCGGAGACTATATCGACTATGCATGGTCGGGCTACAACAGCGAGAGCGAAGCCCCGCAGCTGCTCGACCCGTGGCATCCCGAACAGGAATATGTTTCGGCCTATACGCAAAAGCCGATTGCCAACCTGCCCAAGGAGCGGTACGGTTGCGTCAACTTTCCCATCTATCCTGCTGCCCGAACGGAAGAAGAGGCTATGATGCAGGAGCCGGGCTTTCTTATAGACTGGATTTTGGCCGATTATAGACCGAACAATATCATTGTCTTCGATGATTTGCGCGCCCATTTGCAGGACAATTATGAAACAGCATGGGACGGTACATTTGCAATGCATTGTACGTTTATGGACCCTGAAAACAACCTCATTTTGGGAAGCAGAAAAGGATATAATTACCTGTTCGATAAAAACAGGCTCTCTAATATATCCGAGGGCATATACAATTACGGCAAATGGCTGAAAGACTGGAATTGATAAAAACGGTCGACAAAATACACCTGTGTTCTTCCATTTTATCCTCTCACAGCTCTTTAACCGGAGCAAACAAACAATTAAAATTCAAATCAAAATGAAACAAAACTTCAAATTATTCGCAACACTGGCAGCCAGTGCAGCGATGATGTTCTCCTGCCAGCAGGCAGAGGACCCGACGATGGACAAGGCTCAAGAGCCTATCGTCAAAACACGTGCTTACGGAGACAAAACTCCGAAGGTCACCATTTATGTCGAAACCAACGACGTGAACCCGCTCAATGCCGGCGACTATATGCTCTCCGACGGTACAGCCTACGCCGATATCGTGGAGTTCTTCGCCGCCAATCTCAACAAGGAGACGGTCAACGGCGTGGTGCGTCCGACCCTCTATCTGAACGACAAGATGACCAACCTGCTCGAAAACGGCGGTGCCGCCACCTATGTAGCCGGCCTGCAAGCCAAAGGCATCAAAGTCGTGCTCACCATCCTGCCCAACTGGCAGAATATCGACTTCACGAGTCTCAATGACACGCAGGCCGACCAGCTTGCAACGATTCTCGCCTATGCCGTAAATAAGTACGGACTCGACGGTATCGGATTCGACAACGAGTACGGCGGCACGGTGACCTCCGTTTCCGGTTCGTATGGCAACCTGATCACCAAACTGCGCGCCAAGCTGCCCGCCGGCAAGTTGATTACCCTCTTCCAGTACAATACCGGCGGTTCCAGCCAAATCAACGCAACGGCAGGTGCCAAACTCGACTATGTCTATTCCGATTTTGCGTATTACAACACCAGCATCAGTGTTGCCGGCGTAACCAAGGAGCACTATGCCCCGATGTCGATCAATCTGGGTAATTACTATTCCGCCTATCAGATTAGTCAGTATGGCAATTATGCCTATGATTTGACCGAGGCCGGTTACGGAGCGATCATGCATTTCAACCTGCGCCGGACATCTGAACGGAACCAGCTGTCACTGTTCAATTCCATTGCCGATGGAGCTTGGGAGGAAACCGTTACTTGCGAGAATGGTAACCGCCCGCAGGACTGGACGTTCGTCAGCAGCGGTTATACCATCACCTACGACGAGGCTACGGCCGAATAACTCCTCTGAGATGTATTTTGTTGACCTGTTTAGAATCGGTTGAGCATCTGTAAGCGCCCCGATTTTGACCCGCACATCTTTTGAGGTGTGCGGGTGTTTTTAACTTTCGGATAAAAAAGCCGTTCGAAGAATATTCGAACGGCAATAAGAAAATATCCGGATGTAAATGTTGACCGATTCAGAATGTGAGCATCTGTAAGTCTTTTTGTATTGAAAAATTCACTTTTAATGAATCGTAACCGGTATTTTCTTTATGAAACGCATAAATTATAAATTTATTGTAGCAAAATCAAACTTCTCGGTTAAACCATAAATGAAATAGCATAAAATAAAAGCACGGACTTAACCTATTGACACCTGAGGAATGCTACAACCCGATGAACAGATAGGAGAAGCCCGTGCTGTTTTTTGCACGATTTCCCCTATCATCCCGTCCATCTTGTCTTGGTAGCATTTTCAGGTGTCGATGACAGGATTCGACAGCTATTCGCCGTTTGGCAAAGATAAGAAAATTATCCTACAGATACAATATATGCAATTTAATTCATTGTAATAAACGACAAGTATAGATGGACAAATTGTTGCATACATCTTTGTTCAGAGCCATCTTAAAATCATTGAATCGAAAAGTTGTTTCTGAAAAAAGGCTGCAAACTTACTTTTTGAAATTTGCCCGCCTCATTACAGCACTTTGCGATGACACAGATTGTCTGTCGGCATTACATACGTTAAATTATACGCAAATCCAGTTTCGATTTCTGCTTTCTCGAATTCATGAACCGTCCGTTTCGCTTCCGCCATATATACACCGGGTTGTCGACATGACTCTCGAATTTATCTGCTTGGAAAAAGAGTTGTTATATCATCGTATTGAACACCCGCGATCTTTCATATCTGAACCTGCATTTACTTCACCGCTCCATTGGTCCAAACACTATCCTGCGATCAGCGTTTCGGAAATCCTTTGCGGACTTGACCGGATGACCCCGAAACCTTTGATCCTGGCCGACGGTACGGATGCTCCGTTCAATCAGGTTGTTCGGGTCTTCGAGGATACATTACATGTTAAACTCGGCGATCCGACTGATGTCAAACGCCGTGTTCTGGAACGCAAGAAAGATCGCACAAAATTTACCGATGCACTGCTTTATTCCTTGAATAAGGAAGATGAATGATTTTTTTCGATTTTTTATATCCGGGCGGATATCCGGACATGTAATTGGGTATCCTGAAAATTCCTATTTTTGCAAAGCAAACCAACCAATTCTGTGTAAGTCGAATTATGGAAAACTTGGACAAAAGCCAATTTATCGTCCTGCTCGAAACATCTCTCAACCGACGATTACTGTCCCCTGAGCAGAAGACTCTCGACGCTGCCTATGAAGATTACATCGACCTGCTGCACGGTCTTACTGTTCAATCCTGTAAATCGTCCCTCGACCTGCTGCACGAACTTGCCCGCCTCCAATCCTGCCTGATGCGGTTGCAGGAGCGAATTGTCGAAAAGGAATCTCCGCAAGTGTTGTTGCTCAAATCGGCGCTTCTATTGACGAATTTCGAGATCCGTTTAGTCTTTACCCGGGTTCGTTATCCGTCCATCGCCGCCCCGGTGTCGGTCGAAGTCCCCAAGTCGCCGCTGTTCCTCTCCGAGCAATTCACACCTACGGATATCATGGAGCTTGCTACGGCCCTGCAACTCTCCGGAGCCATACGCCGCATCGACGGCACACGGATCGATCTGGCGACACTTGTCGATGTGCTTTCCGGAACTTTCAACGTCCGTATCAACAACCCGGAGCAGTGCCGCCATACGCTCATCAACCGAAAGTTGCGTCTGACGCATTTTCTCGACATCCTGCGCAACAATCTGATTGCCTACAGCCAGCGATAGGCAGTCTGTTTTTATTCAGCATCACGCTCCGGGGATTCATCTCTCGGAGCGTTCTTTATGCGGTGCGGACAGTGACGGACTGGAGCGGACATGGGTACCTGTTTTTCTGCCGGAGATGTATCTTCGGGACTTTTAATATTCTCGGCCATGCAACAGGAAGATGATCTGAAAGCCCTTGAAAGTATCGTGCAGTTCGCCCGCGGGCTGGGCGTGTTTTTTTTGGTGCTGCACGTGTATTGGTATTGCTACGAATGGCTCTCGTCATGCGGCCTGACCTACGGTTATGCCGACCGTCTCCTGCTCGATATCCAGCGGACAACTCTTCTTTTCTCCTCTCCCGTCATTACGAAACTCTGCGCCTTTCTGTTCCTCGCGCTTGGCTGCTACGGCACGAAGAGCGTCCGCAACGGCAGGGTCGACAGGCGGCATATCGTCGCTGCCGCCTGCCTCGGCTTCCCGCTGTTCTTTCTGAACGGCTTTCTGCTGTCGCTGCCCGCAGGGATCGGCTTCCGGGGCTGGAGCTACACGCTGACCCTCGGTGCGGGCTACCTCAGCCTGCTGGCCGCCGGCGTGTGGCTGCGGCGATTGATGAAACAGCCGCTTATGGACGATCCTTTCAATGACAATAACGAAAGTTTTCTTCAGGAGGAACGTTGTATTGACAACGATTGCTCGGTGAACTTACCTACGCGTTACCGCTATAAAGGACAATGGCGGAACGGGTGGATATCGGTTGTAAACGTCTACCGTTCAACGGCCGTTATCGGATTGCCCGGCTCCGGGAAAAGCTACGCAGTACTGAACAACTATATCAAACAGCATATCGAGAAGGGTTTCTCGATGCTCGTCTACGACTATAAATTCGACGATTTGACCCGCATTGCCTACAACCACCTGCTCCGGCATCTGGACAAATACGCCGTCAAACCGAAGTTCTGCATCATCAATTTCGACGATCCCCATCGCTCGAACCGTTGCAATCCC
>OGGO01001259.1_pt1 | contig 13872 bp, 10 predicted proteins | sample 1571231 | NCBI WGS metagenome assembly OGGO01 (sample SAMEA2582036, study PRJEB24529) | metagenome | biome: Human gut stool | place: China | collected 2011 | reverse complement strand
CTGCTTGGGTTCCAGGTCAAACACAACCTGTATCTGGCCGTGCCGCCACAGAAGATCAATTGAAAAAAGTTGATGATCAAGTAGCAGAAAATAAAACCAATATTGCTGATAATACAGATAAGATTGGCAAAAATGCTGATGCTATTGCAGACAACAAGCAAAAAATAGCTGACAATAAAACTGCAATTGATAAAAATGCGGGCGACATTGCAATAAATAAAGCTGACATTGCAACTAATAAGGCTAACATCGACAAAAACACGACAGCTATCGCTCGTAAGATTTCTTTAGGTGGTAACTCTGGTTCGACTGATGCAAAATCCTTGAGCACAGGTGATGTGAAATTTAACGTAAAAGGTGAGAATGGTCTTACTACGGTTGCTAATGGTGACGATGTGACTGTTAAACTCGATGATGCAACTAAAGGTAAAGTCGACAATGCAGCTGATCGAGACTTGAGCAATTTGACTCCTGACGGTAAGCAACAAGTTAAGGATTTAGCAGCTTGGAATGTAGTCGCTAATAATGAAACGGCTGAAAAGGTTGAAGGTGGTAACACTGTTAAATTCATCGATGGTGATAACATTTCCATTACTCAAAATGGTAAAGACTTTACTATTTCCACTAAGAAAGATGTAACTTTTGATACGGTAACAGCTACACAAACAATTACAGCGCCAAAAGTGAAAGCGACAACTGGCGTTGAAACACCTCAAGTAACTGGCTTGACTAACACTGCTTGGGTTCCAGGTCAAACACAACCTGTATCTGGCCGTGCCGCCACAGAAGACCAATTGAAGAAAGTTGATGATCAAGTAGCAGAAAATAAAGCCAATATTGCTGATAATACAGATAAGATTGGTAAAAATGCAGAGGCTATTGCAGACAACAAACAAAAAATAGCTGATAATAAAGCTGCAATTGATAGAAATGCTGCTGATATTGCAACCAATAAAGATAATATTGCGACGAATAAACAGAATATTGCTGATAACAAATCGGCAATCACTAAAAATGCTGGCGATATTGCAACCAATAAAGCTAATATTGATAAAAATACAGAAGCCATTGCTCGCAAGATTTCTTTAGGTGGTAATACTGGGTCTACCGATGAGAAATCCTTGAGCACAGGTGATGTAAAATTCAATATTAAAGGTCAGAATGGTATTGTTACTGAAGCTAATGGCGAAGATGTAACTGTCAAATTAGATGATGCTACGGCTAATAAAATCAACAATGCAGCAAATACGGATTTGAGCAACTTAACAGATACTGGTAAACAACAAGTTAAAGATTTATCCGCATGGAATGTAGTAGCTAATGGTAATACTGCCGAAAAAGTTGAAGGTGGCAACACAGTTAAGTTTATCGATGGTGATAATATTTCCATTACTCAAAATGGTAAAGACTTCACAATTGCTACTAAACAAGACGTAACTTTCAATACTGTAAAAGCAAATCAAACAATTACCGCACCAAAAGTGAAAGCTACAGAAGGGGTAGAGACCCCTCAAGTGACTGGCTTGACTAATAAAGAATGGATTTCTGGTCAAACACAACCTGTAAGCGGTCGTGCAGCCACAGAAGATCAATTGAAACAAGTTGATAATCAAGTAGCAGAAAATAAAGCCAATATTGCTGACAATAAGGATAAAATTAGCAAAAATACTGCTGATATTGCTGCCAATAAAGGCAATATTTCTACAAACAAACAAGATATTGCAGATAATAAAGCTGCAATTACTAAAAATACCGGAGATATTGCAACCAATAAAGCTAATATTGATAAAAATACAGAAGCCATTGCTCGTAAGATTTCTTTAGGTGGTAACTCTGGTTCTACCGATGAAAAGTCTTTGAGCACAGGTGATGTGAAATTCAATGTTAAAGGGGAAAATGGTCTTACTACTGTTGCTAATGGCGACGATGTCACTGTTAAACTCGATGATGTGACTAAAGGTAAAATCGATAATGCAGCAAATCAAGACTTGAGCAACTTAACAGATGCTGGTAAACAACAAGTTAAAGATATATCTGCATGGAATGTAACGGCTGCTGGCGGTACCGTTGAAAAAGTACAAGGTGGAGATACTGTAAAATTCCAAGCTGGTGATAATCTTGTAGTTAACCAAAATAGAACTACTTTCACATATGGCTTGGCTAAAGACTTGAAAGGTTTAAACAGTGTTACCGTAGGTGATGAAAACGGTGTATCTACTAAGATTACCCCAGCAGGTACAACTGTGAAAGATGCAGCTGGCAACTCTACTGTAATTAAGGGTGGTGGCATGACTATTACTCCAGCAGATGCAACAGCTAGCCCTGTATCCCTTACTGTAGACGGCTTAAATAATGGTGGCAACCAAATTCATGGGGTAGCGCCTGGCACAGATGATACTGATGCAGTAAATGTTAGCCAATTGAAAGCATCTAATGCTGGTTTACAAGAAGCTGTTAATCGTGTAGGTACTGAAACACAACGTGTGGGTGCTCATGCGGCAGCTATGGCAGCGTTGAAACCAATTCAATACGATCCATTGGAACCAACTCAAATTATGGCTGGTATTGGTAACTACCGTGGTGAAACTGCGGGTGCTATCGGTATTGCTCACTACCGAACTGAAGATACTATGTTCAACGTAGGCGTTTCACTTGGTACTAGTCATAACATGGTAAATGCAGGTGTAACACATAAATTTGGTGGTAGTCGTGAAAGAAAAGAGGCTATTCCAGAACGTTATAAAGCAGGTCCTATTAGCTCTGTCTATGTAATGCAAGATGAAGTATCTAGTCTCAAAAAAGAAAATAGTAATCAAAAAACTGTTATTGCTAATCAAGCAGCACGTCTAAATACATTAGAAGCTGAAAATGAACGTCAACGACAAGAATTGGCTGAGACTAAACAAGGCTTAGATGAATTGCGTGCAGTAGTAAATCAATTATTAGCCTCTAAAGGTTAAGAGTTGAGAGCTAGTTTTGATAATAGTTTAAGATAATTATTTTTCTGTGAACCTAAAGAACCTCTTATACACTGTTATACCTGATAGGGTACATACATTTTGTATAAGAGGTTCTTTTGCTATTTTGATATATATTCTTATTTAAAATGCATAACATATGAATGACTTTTCATATGTTATATGATATAATACAGTGGAAATAAGAGGTGAAGTGATGCCCCTACTATGTATGATCTTGCATGAATAGGAGATAGGATGTTAGACCGTATACAACGATGGCTTTCAATAGATACCATGTTGCCTGTTGCAGAACGATTAGGACCTGTAGGAACTACAAAGCAGCTATATGGTAATTATTTAAAAATAGCTTGGCCAGCTACATTACAAGGCTTGATGTTACAATTTATGACGGCCATCGATTTGGCGATGGTTGGTGCCTTAGGTGCGTCAGCTCTTGCTTCAGTAGGCATTATGGGACAACCTGAGATGGTAATGCTCATCTTCTGTCGAGCCTTATCCATTGCCGTGACGGCAATCATAGCTCGTCGTCATGGTGAAGGTGATGTAGATGGTATGAATGCCGTGCTCAAGCAGTCTATTTTATTGAATTTTTTGATTTATGTACCGTTATTATTGATATGTTTCTTGAATTTAGAGCATATTCTACGTTTTACAGGTGCTGAAGATAGCTATATTGAAACAGCTGTTTGGTATGGTCGTTTTATAGTTATTAGTCTAATATTTCAGTCCTTTAGTCAAATCGTAGGGGCTGCACTCATTGGATATGGTAATACTAAAGTTATTTTTAAATCTAATGTAGTAGGGAATATTTTGAATACAATAATGAACTTCTTCTTGATTTATGGTATTGGTTTCTTCCCTGAACTTGGTGTTATGGGGGCAGGGGTTTCCACCATGATCAGTAGTGCGATTATTGCATTATTGTTGTTGCGTACGATTTCACAACATACTGCTACTGGATTAACATTGCGCCATCCGTCGAAGTGGACTTTTGAAAGACCCGTATTACATACAATGTTTCATGTAGGTGGTAGTTCTTTAGGAGAACAGTTCTTTGAGCGATTCGGTATGTATACATACACTATGATTGTTGCTTCCTTAGGTGCAGTACCTTTGGCCGCGCATTACGTATGTATGAATCTAATGGATATATTTTATTATTTTGCGATGGGACTTGGCTTTGCAGGCGCGTCACATACGGGTCAAAATCTTGGGCATAAAAGGCCGGATATTGCACGTACTTATGGTAAAATTGGTGCTCGTATCGGTTTAGTCGTGGGTATTGTGAGTGCATTAATCTTTATTGGCCCTGGTGATTTTTTGGTACAGTTATATACTCGTGAAAGTGATGTTGTTACTCTTTCTGCTACTTTGATGGGCATTATGGCAATCGCTGCATTTCCTCAAGCATTACAACAAGTATACTCCGGTGTGTTGAAAGGTGCAGGGGATACATATTACATCATGAAATATTCCCTTGTGAGCGTAGCGATCATTCGGCCTATCATTACATATCTATTGTGTATTACATTAGGTTTAGGCCTCTTTGGGGCATGGTTATCTTTGTGCTTTGATCAGTCTCTAAGATTATGTTGTTCTTATTTTAGATTTATTCGAGGAGCATGGCAACATAAGGTTGTTTAATGAGATGTGAATATAGTTTTAATTTAACTTTTGCTTTATATTAAAAATAGGCTTCATGTAAATGTTAAAATTTAAAATACTAATACTCGATATAATTTTAAACGACAGATAATAATTATATATTTTGTTGATTATTCTTTTTTACATTGAAAGTTTTAGAAGAATTCATGAAAAAATAGTGAATAAACTCTTGTCTATTAAAAATTTTTGATGTACAATACTTAATGTGAAAAAAATGACACATTGGGGAATGTGTTATCTGACCAGAACCTTCTGATTTCACGTATATATGTAAGGGATATACATATGAAATGATAAAAGCCTCCTTAGTGTATAAGGGGGCTTTTATTTGTTCAATTATAGTTAGATCTATTAGTGGATATAATAATGATTTTGATGAACTTACAGGACCAGTGATTTTATTGTTGTTAGAGAATCTTAAAAAAGATAAATAGTATTACAATTACTGGACTATAATATGTGCAGAGAATCGCAGTGATTAGGCAATATAGAGGTGTTAATATTTATATTTATAATATTTATAGATAGATATAGTTGGAATTTCATCAAAAATTCATGAAGAATATTGAATTATATTGAAAAATTGTGTAAAATATAAGCATATTATTACCAAAGCCTAAGTATTTTAAGGGCTATTTTTGGAGGGAATTATAATGAATAAAAAATTATTAGCTTTATTGGCAGTTGCTGCTGTAGGTGTATCCGTAGCAGGTGCAACTCCTCAAACTCAATTCAATAAAGGTGAGTTTCAAGTTGATCTTGGTGCGTCTGATTCTAAAGCAAAAACTAAAGCTTGGACTTCTGATGCAAAATGGAACTTTGATGGCGGTGTAACATACGCTTTCACAGATAAAACAGCGTTGCAATACCAATACCATGGTTTGAATGATAAAATGTTCGGCACTAGCTATAGTGATAGAATGCAAGAAGTTAATTTGGTTCAATCCTTGAACAAAAATTTCGCAGTATATGGCGGTTATGCTCACATTTCTGGTGATACATTCCCTAAAGCAAATAATATTGCTCAATTAGGTGTAATTGGTAAAGCTAATCTTGGCTCTAAAGTAGACATTTATGGTAAAGCGGGTGTAGGGACTAAGAAAACTACCACTTGGGAAGCAGGTTTAGGTTATAAAGTTAACCAAGACTGGGATATTAATGCAGGGTATCGTTATATCAATACTAAACGTGATGATAAGTCTAATATTTCCTTCCAAGGTCCTGTAGTAGGATTATCTTACCGTTTCGGTGGTCACAAATCCGTAGCTCCTGTATACACTCCAGCACCAGCTCCTGTATACACTCCGGCTCCAGCTCCTACTGTAGAAGCGCCTGCATATAAAACTCCTAAATTGGACTACTATGTACAATCTATCTACTTTGACTCTGATCAAGATGTTGCTCGTGCAGACCAATATCCAAACTTAACGGCTGCTGTAAATGCTGCTAACCAATATTCTCAAGACCAAGTTAAATTAATGGGTAACGCTGATACTGATGCAAACCCTCAATACAACATTGCTTTGTCTGAACGCCGCGTACAACATGTGGCTCAATATTTAGTTAACCACGGTGTATCTGCCGATCGTCTTATCGGTATTGCTAATGGTGATGTTAAACCAGTTGCAACTAACTCTACAGCAGCAGGTAAAGCTGAAAACCGTCGTGTAGACGTTTATATTCATCGCTAATTTCTAGACTTATCTAGATTAGCCCTACAATAAGTCCACCTTCAATCATGCTCTCTTGTTCATCGGGAATTCGAGCATGCGACAAGGTGGACTTTTGTGTTATACTAAGCTTGCATACAATACTAAGTCATACAATGTTCATTATGCTTTGGTAATGTATGCGATGTGAGAATCGTATAGTTATATAGGTGTAGCTTATTAATAGTGTTATGTGAAGTAGGTTATTATGAAAGAATTTAAATATTACAAACAGCTCATAGGGGCTATTATACTAGCGGGCATTATGATTATGATGGCACTACGTATAAGTGATATTGCTAGTGGTCTTGACGCTATCTTTACGGCCTTTGTTCCGCTCATTGTGGGTGCTTGTATTGCTTTCGTATTGGATATTCTAGTCGTTCGTTATGAGCGATGGCTATGGCCTAAGTGTGACTCTGGATGGAAGTATAAAATACGTCGCCCACTGAGTCTTTTGCTATCTTTTGTAACAATTAGCGTTATTGTGTATTTTATTGCTCGGATGGCTTTACCTCAATTGATTCATTCTATGTCGATTATTGTAGCTGCATCACCGCAATTGTATACGGACTTCCAAACATGGATGCAACATATTACAGAAACAATTCCAATGGCGTCGAATCAAACGATTATAGATGCCCTAAGTGGAGAGAATCTTGCTAAATATACTCGTGAATGGGGGACAAAAGGTGGCACATATATTGTAAATGCAATGGGCACCGTATTGTCGTGGACTTTGAACATTGGTCTTGGCTTAATTTTTGCTGTTTATATGTTGCTTGATAAGGAACGCCTTATGTTACAAGGTAAACGTATATTAAAGGCTTATGCATCAGATGAGTGGGTAAATCGAGTTAGTTATGTAACTCGCGTAGCAGTTCAAACATTTAGTAATTTTTTTGTAGGTCAGTTTATAGATGCTTTGGTTCTAGGCGTGATGGTAGGTATTACTTTATGGCTATTTAATATTGAATATGCTACAACGATTGCTTGTGTAATTGGCCTAACTGGTTTGATTCCACTATTAGGTATTTATGTCGGTGGTATCATTGGAGCCGTTATGCTACTTACTGTTGGCCCTATGGATGCTCTCATCTATGTAATTATTTTAGAGGTACTTCATCAAATTGAAAGTAACTTTATTTATCCGAAAATTGTAGGTAATTCTGTTGGATTACCAGGTTTGTGGGTATTTGCTGCCGTTATCGTAGGTGGTAGTTTGATGGGGGTTACTGGTATGTTGATCGGTGTGCCTTTAGTGGCTACATGCTATAAATTGATTATGACTGATGTAGATGGGCGACTTGCATCTAATGAAGGTTTATAGTATATTGTCTAAATGATATGATTATTTACATATTTTAGTGCTGTTGAATATAGCATGAACTTATAGAAATTCTAGCGTACTAATAGTTTGATTAATAGAAGCATAGTATCTAGTAGGAGGATTATAATGAATAAAAAGTTAATTTCTATGGCATTGACGGGTGTATTAGCGGTAGGTATGTTATCCGTTGCTACACCAAGTGTGGCAGATGCACGCAAAACAAAGCCTGAAACAAGTACGGATATCTCTGTAAAACGTGCACCTGGCGAGTCCATGGTTATGACTATGAGCCAAATTGGTACTATTTTCCAAAATCGCTATCCAAATGCGGCGCTTCATTCTGTAGAGCTCAACTCTAATGACTTGAACTATGGTTATAAAGTAGTTGGTTATAGTAAGTATCATCAGTACAAGATGAAAATTGACGTAATCACTGGTAATGCTTCTGATATGGAAGAGGGGGGCAAACCTAAGAAAGTTATTGGGGAGATTTTCAATAAAGATAAAGTTATTGAATCAACTCAAGCAGAACGTGTTGCAAAACAACAACTTGGAACTGATGCTGTTATGAAGGGCTGGAAGATTGAAGCTCATAATGGTAAGGTTTTATACTATGTGACTATGCATCAGGATGGTAAAAAAGTAGTTGTTACAGTAGATGCTGAGACAGGTGCTTATGTAGAACAATCTAAATCCTATAAATTACCACCTGAGCCAGATCAAGGTTTCGATGGCCGTAAAACAAATCTTATCTTTGGTAGTGGTATCGACATGGGTCGTTAATCTATTAAGTGATAATCTAAAAAGAGCTAAAGATGAAAATCTTTAGCTCTTTTTACTTTATATAGTGTTTTTATTGCTATAACGGTAGTTATTATTACCAACGGTGTTCGTAGTACACTTGTGTCCACATGATAACTTCGATCAAGGAAGGGTGTGGGCTCATAGTTTCACCTACAGTGATAACGGATTTAGGATCCATTTCGCGAGTAATACCTCTTTCACGTAAGCGTTTAGTACGTTCAGAAGCGATTTCTTCATTAATTGCTGTCAACGGAGTTACACCGCTGTTCATAAGGTTTACATATGGTTGGAAGAGGATAGACGCTTGAGGGCCTGTTACGTGCATACCTAGAATATGGTTAGTATCTTTGTCTACTACGATTTTAACAAAGCCGTCATTTACATCGCCAGGGTTGATACCCATTGCATAGCCTTTAGCAGTGGAGGAGTAGTAGTTTTTGCCTACACCTACATTGTAACCAGCTTTAATAGCTTCTGCCTCAGTAAGACCTACGCTACCAATTTCAGGGTAGGAGAATGTAACCTTAGGCAATGTATCATAACGTGCCCAACGGTAATCTTCTTCGCTTGTTGCGTAGAAGAGATTGTGAGCAATGATATCTGCTTCGTAGTTTGCACGATGGCGGAATGCAGGCTCGCCGTTTACGTCACCTAACGCATAGATGCCATCAACGGATGTTTCTAAGAATTCGTTAGTTTTGATCCACCCTTTTGGCCATGTTTCGATACCCGTATTTTCGAGATGAAGCTCTTCTACAGCTGGACGAATGCCTGCAGCGACAAGAATTTCTTCAACTTTAGTTTCTAAAATTTCCCCAGTCGTACGATCTTTAGTAACGACCACTTTGAGACCATCTTCTTGGCGGATTTCAACCGTGTCTTGATTTAGAACTACATTGATGCCACGTTCTCTATAGTTATTCAACAAGAATTCAGATACTTCTGCGTCTTCTTTAGGTACTAAACGTACATTATGTTGAAGAATTGTTACCTCTGTACCAGCGGATGCAAATACGTGAGCAAATTCAACACCGATTGGACCTGCACCGAGTACAGCTAGAGATTTGTATGGTTGTTTAGGGAATTTATCACCAAAGAGGCTTTCACTAGTAAGGAAACCTGCCTCTTGAAGACCTGGTACATTTGGTACATTACTATAACCGCCAGTGCCTAGAATAATCGTTGGTGCTGTAATTTCTACAATGCCAGAACCATCGTTGAGATGAATATTCATTACTTTATCGGATATAAAGCTTGCTGCACCACGATATACGTCTACATTGTCATAGGCATTGTAATAATCGTAAATGCCAGCAGATTCGTCGATTTTATGCCAGGTACGTTTGGACACAGTATCCCAATCTATAGTAGCAGAACCAACATTAATACCGATTTTTTTGAATTCTTCTACTTCTTGGATCGCATTGGCTGCTGTAACCATAACTTTTGTAGGAATACAACCGCGAGTTAGGCATGTACCACCAAATTTACCTTTTTCTATGATGGCCACTTTAAGGCCTTTTTTTAGCGCAGCATCAGCTACGATGGTTGCACCACCTGTACCAACTACAATAATATCGTATTGTTTCATGTTGATTCCTTTCTATATATATCTACTAATAGTTATTATCATTAACTCTATTATAGCATTACATTGAATTAAATCAATATAGATAATTTACTATTGGTGAAAGTTTATGTTTAACTAATCAGAAAGTTTATGTTTAACTAATTATAAACTATATGATTTTTACGTATTATAATAGAGAGAATGTACTAATACTTTTACAAAGGGCAAATGAGGTTGTTTATTAAACTTGTTTACAAAAAAAGACGGTCCCGAAGGACCGCCTAAGGATGTTTTAGTTCCAATCTTCGTGGTAGCCACGTTTTGCATAGTCTGCAGTAGCTGTGAAGAGAATATCTGTGCTAGAGTTAAGCGCAGTTTCCGTAGAGTCTTGTAAAACACCGATGATAAAGCCAACACCTACAACTTGCATTGCTACGTCGTTGGAAATACCGAATAGGGAACAAGCTAATGGAATGAGTAGTAGAGAGCCACCTGCTACACCAGAAGCGCCACAGGCACCAATAGTGGCGATGATGGATAATAGGATTGCTGTAGGAATATCTACAACGATACCCAATGTATGAGCTGCGGCTAATGTCATGATTGTGATAGTAATCGCAGCACCGCCCATATTGATTGTTGCACCTAATGGAATAGATACAGAATACATATCAGGGTTTAGTTTCAAACGTTTAGCTAAGTCAAGGTTTACAGGAATGTTGGCAGCAGAGCTACGAGTGAAGAATGCGTAGATTGCAGATTCGCGTAAACATTTAAATACCAATGGGTATGGATTGCGACGAAGATAAACGAAGGACAAAATCGGATTGATTACTAGTGCTACGAAAATCATAGAACCAAGTAATAAAACGAGTAATTGGAAGTAACCAATTAAAGCTTCGATACCGTTAGTAGCAATGGATTCCGCTACAAGGCCCATAATACCAAGAGGAGCAAAGCGGATGATCCAGCCTACTACTGTAGTAATTGCTTGAGCGATGGATTCCATAACCTCTTTAGTATTCATTGGTGCATGACGTAAAGCACCACCTAGGATAAGTGCCCAACCTAGAATACCGATATAGTTAGCGGACATCAATGCTTTTACAGGGTTATCAACTACATTTTTAAGTAATGTTGTCATAACCTCAGCAATACCTTGAGGAGGCGCTGCGTCAGCGGCACCTGCTGCTAGATGTAATGTAGTAGGGAAGAAGAAACTTACAACTACAGCTAATGCTGCAGATAGGAATGTACCTAATAGATATAAGGTGATTACAGAGCCCATACCTGTCTTTTGGCCAGAGCGATGTTTACTGATCGCTGCGATTACCAAGAAGAATACAAGGATAGGTGCAATGCCTTTAAGAGCACCAACAAAGAGAACACCTAATAAAGCAAGTTCATTTGCCATATCTGGCACGTAAAGTGCAGTCACAATACCAATGATCAAACCTATGATAATCTGTTGGATTAGACTGACTTTGTTGATTGATTTAACAAATCGATTCATAGTACACTCCAATACTAAATAAAAACATATAATACTCCATGAAAAATATCCTTTCATCGTGGACATATGTCATTATACAACGAACATGTAATAGTAGCAATAGATAAAATCATAGATATTCATAGATGTTTATGTTAAAAATATAGTAAGTGATAAACATGTTTATTTACCTTATAAGGGGCGTTGCTTTCTATAGAATTTACCCGTGCTTTTACCATATATGTAAATAGCACATACTTGTTATTTATAGTATATATAATAGGTTTCTTTTTTCGAGTTCCTATAATATGGTATACTATGCCATATATAGTTCTTGAATATAGTTCTTGATTAGTGAAAATTAGTGAAAGGACCATAATGAATACTAAAGAATTTAAAACGTATGCCGATAAAGAGCAATTTGTACAAGGTGTTTTTTCTAATATTGCAAAAAACTATGATTTAATGAATACAGTCTTAAGCTTTGGACAAGATTATTTTTGGCGTAAATTCTCTGTAAAAGCAATGAATATTGGTCCTCACCAACGTGTGCTTGATGTAGCATGTGGTACCTGTGTGTTTACAAAGGAAGCGTTACGTCAAGAACCAACACTAAGAGTAGAGGCATTAGATTTTAACTGTGAAATGCTCGATCAAGGTCGTGTTCGCATCGAAAATGCGGGGTTACTAGATCGAGTTAATCTAGTACAAGGTGATGCGATGGCTTTACCTTATGCTGATAATACTTTTGATGCGGCCATGAGTGGCTTTGCAATGCGTAATGTGCCAGATATTAAACAAGTATTATCTGAAATGCAACGTGTTGTAAAACCAGGTGGGAAAGTAGTTGTATTGGAGCTGGCGAAGCCAAGTATGTTTGGTTTTAAACAGTTATATAATTTCTACTTCTCTTATATATTACCTATTATAGGAAAACTAAGTAAGGATAACTCATCCTATGCATGGCTTCCAGAATCCTTGCGTCGTTATCCTCACCAAAGTGAGATCTTAGAAATTTGGAAATCTCTTGGATATGAAAATGCCACCTATCATGAATTGACAGGCGGCATTGTAGCGGTCCACGAAGGTGTGGTACCAGAGAATTCTATTGTAAATAATAAGTGATGTTAGCGTCTTGAGAAACTACTAAAGAACCTTTTTCAACAGGAGTAGCAGTTTCGAGAGACGCTTTTAACATTACTGCGTTACGATAGTAACCAGAGTCCATGGAACTTGTTTGCGGTGTGCTGATAGAAACTGTTTTTACAGGGCCCAATGTACGACCAAGGGCAGCAGCAATAACTTCCGCTTTATGACGGCCGTTTTGAACCGCTTCTGTAGTTAAAGAATCAGATAATTGTTGAGATACATCGTTTTGGAATGAAAGATTGTTGATATCATTAGCACCAGCGCTAACAGCAGCATCAACAGCCTTTCCTACATTATCAAGATTATTGATTTTTACAGTTACACGATTAGACACGTTGTAACCTGTATTGATTCGTTTGCCTTCTTGATAATCGTTTGTAGGGTTAATAGAAATATTCGATGTGTAAATATCTTTTTTGTCGATACCTAAATGACCTAACTTACTGATTAAATCACTCATGATGCGATCATTATTAGATTTGGCAGCATTGATATTAGTGTTTTCGCTAGAAATGCCAAGTGTTAAAATGGCATAGTTAGGTGCTACAGAACGAGAGGCTTGTCCTGTAATTTGAATTTCAGATGTATCGAAGGTACCTTGTGGTGCAGCAAAGACTGCTGTGGCCATAGTTGCACATATAGCAGCTAGAGCTACGGTTTTTGATAATAAACGTTTAGATAATTTCATACTTAATCTCCTTACACTAATGTAATATTCATATTAATTGATACTAATAAAATAGAACTATTTATGCTATAAGTTCTGTATTACAGCTATATTGTACATGATTGATTGTATAAAATCAATTGTTGTTTACTAGGGGTGTTGATGAAAGTATGGTGAAAGTTGTGTGAAATTGAGAATTGGGGGTTGCACTTATAATTTCGTTGTACTATAATATGCATACAGTCGTTCGAGCGGCTGTTTCTTAATGAGTGTAGCAATACACTTAGAGGTTCAAAAAGAACTTCAAAAAAGATTGTAAAATGTGTTGACACGAACGAGGTCACATGTTATTATAATCAAGTCGTCAGTTGAGATAACACTTCTAATGAAGTGGAGCTAACTGATAACAGATCTTTGAAAACTGAACAATGATAGGTAATCAATCAATACGATTGAACATATGCCAGAGTGCGGGTTTTGACAAAGTCAAAACCAACCATAATTC
>OGGO01001244.1_pt1 | contig 14022 bp, 15 predicted proteins | sample 1571231 | NCBI WGS metagenome assembly OGGO01 (sample SAMEA2582036, study PRJEB24529) | metagenome | biome: Human gut stool | place: China | collected 2011 | reverse complement strand
CGATGGTGCCCACGTTCACATGGGGCTTGGTACGTTCAAACTTACCCTTTGCCATGGTTTAACTCCTGAACAAAAGCCGGGCATGCACCCGGGGGTATCCAATCAAGAACTATGTTTAGAAAAGAATCTCTGGTGCCCGTGATGCGGATCGAACGCATGACCTCTCCCTTACCAAGGGAGTGCTCTACCACTGAGCCACACGGGCACGCTTGGGAAACTTGGAGCGGGTGAAGGGAATCGAACCCTCGTCGTAAGCTTGGAAGGCTTCTGCTCTACCATTGAGCTACACCCGCCCTAGCTACAACTGCAATTCGGCCGTTACCCAACTGCAATTTCACTATTGCCTGACTCCTACGAGTCAGCGCTGGTGGAGGGGGATGGATTCGAACCATCGTAGGCGTAAGCCAACAGATTTACAGTCTGCCCCCTTTAGCCACTCGGGCACCCCTCCGTAGCGAATGGCAGATTATGCGGATCGGAAATCACTTTGTCAAGTTTTTCCGCCGAATTGACGCGAAATTTCTTTCGCAACGGCAAAGAACGATTTTTCCGGGTGCTCCCGTCCCGTTCTTCAGGTTCTCCGCTGCCGGTCTGCCGGCCGTTGTCAGCGAAGAATTGGCATTCTACACAAAACTGCGACAGTTTCAAGCAATTCCCAAAAACATTTGCAAAACCACGCCGACAACCAATAACCCCCAACCGGCCTTGCCCACCGTGTCAAGCCATGGATAGTTGTCCTCAACCCACTGCGCCTCGCCGTCGACCCACTGGTCGTTTCCTGCGCTGCTGCGAGCCACAAGAAGCGGACTCAAGACGTAGAGACGGTACAAAATGAGCAGTATGCCGAAGTTGCCCAAAGCACTTGCCACAGCGTTATCCACCATGTCGGAAGCACCCGCCGCAAAAGAGCCTGCCGTCGCCACATAAAAGAAGAGGCGCAGCATGCCGATCTGACGCTGGCAGTTGAGTCGGTTTTTTCTGAGTTCCTGCGGCAGTTGTTTCATGTCCTGTTATTTTCTCGTAAAAGTGGGTGTGCGTATTTTATTGACTGCTGATTCGATTTTGCTCCGCGCCAAGAACTTTAAGAACCTGTCTCAAAACATTTCTGTCAAGCAAAAGCTCCCTACCGTTGCGCTACATTATTCGTATCTGAACGTAGCTTCAGTCGTTGCGTTTCTAATGGTTTCGTCATGTTTTTAGACAAGGAACAAAAAATGTCATTTCGCTCACTTGCTTTTGCTGCAGCGGCCGCACTGGCCTTGACGACGGCTTTTGTTCCGGCCGTTGAGGCCCGTCCCCCGGGACCTCCGCACGGAGGTGGTCCGGGTTGGCATCGCCCGCCGCCTCCTCCTCATTTCGGCCCTCGCTTTCATCACCATCGCCACTACGGCTGGCTGTGGGCCCCCGCTATTGCCGGAGCCACCATTTGGGGACTGAGCACGCTATACGACGATCCGTACGACGACTATGTCACATACCGTTATCGTTATCCGTACACGCCGTATGTGACGCCTTCCTACGTCACGGGCTATTCGGCGGCGTTAAGTGCCGAGCGAAGCGCCCTGCGTGCTGAGGCTGCCGCCAATGCCGCTCAGGCTGCCGCCAGTACCCCCAAAACGGTCTACTGGTGCGAGGCTGAAAAAGGGTTCTACCCGCAGGTGCGTGCCTGCCCGACCGGATGGACACCGGTTGTAGCGCCTTAAGCCGAAGCGGTTTGCATTGCCAATTGCGGCGCAAACCGCTTAAACACCCATCCCTCGATCACGGAAGCCACATCGCGAGGACATTCGGTAAGCGGCCAGTGCGCACATTTCACAACCGCCATCTGGCCGTCTTTGAGACTGTTCACCCAACGACGCATGGCGTCTGCGTCGGTAAATGTGCCAGCAGACGCGCCGATTACGAGCATCGGCACGGAGATCGATTCCGGTGCCGGCGTCGGCCGCCCCACTTCCACCAAATCGTGCAGATAAACGGCACTGTGGATGTACTTCAAATCAGCTCGTGCCGAGGAGTACTGCTTGATAAATTCCTCAAGCTCTTTGCCACCGGCGGCGATCTTTTCGCGCGCCTTGGCATCCATGGCGCGCAGGTCCTGATTTTTCAGGCGTCGGCTGAAACCCAATGCATTGCCCAAGCGGCAGAAGCGTTCCATGATTTTCAGATAAGGCAACTTGGCTCGCATCTCCAGCGCCTTAGGCGTTAGCGCCTCGCTGATCAGCGGATCCAGCAGCACACCCCCTAAAACGCAATCGGCATACTTCGCCGCAAGATTCACTGCTACTTGGGCTCCCAAACTGTGACCCACAACAACAGCCTTGGCGACGCCTTCGGCCTGCAGAATCGCCGCCACGTCGCCACACCAGTCTTCCAAACGAGCCTGACGGCTCGATACGCTTGCCGCATGTCCTCTGAGATCACAGCGCAAGATATCGAAGGCTTGCTTGAGACTTGTCTTTTCTATGAATTCCTCCCAGCGCGATCCATTGCTTGCCACGCCGTGTAAAAAAATCACCGTACCGACTTTTTCGCCCGCGCAGGGCAAAACGGAATAGCGCAAACTTGCGCCCGGTCGTTCGAGCCGCTTTGCGGATTCGCCCTCAAGCAATCGGTAGGCGAGCTTTTCTTTTTCGTAAACAGCACTCATCACAAGTCGATTTCAAAGTCTCCGAACAAGGCATTTTGCCATTGCGTTTGTATCAGCACCAAGCTATTTCCTTGCGGTGTCTTTGCTTTGTGCGTGTAGCCGATAGAGCGTACGCTCCGACACTCCCAGCTTCGCAGCCAGTTCGCTTCGCGAACCCTGAAAAGTTTCAACAGCCCAGACGAGATATCGACTTTTGATATCTGCCAGCGGCACGATGTCTTCGTCTTCTCGAAGAAAAACTGAGGTGCGGGCAGAAGGCAATGTCAAATTGGCGCTGGTCACGGTACGCTCCGTCCCCTGAGCCGCTGCGACCAGCACATCCTTGAGTTCTCTCATGTTGCCAGGCCAATCGTACCGTTGCAGCACTTCGATCGCTTCGTTGGTGATCGTACGGGAATGCACGGGCACAATGCCGCCCACGAAGAATTTAGCCAGCGGCGCAATGTCCTCCTTGCGTTCGCGCAACGGCGGCACCACAACTTCATGGCTCGACAAAGCCGCCAAAAAGTCGTGATTCGTCGTCGACTCCGGATAGCGACAAGTGCTTGCAGCCAATCGGACCGATACTTCCAAACGACTTCCGTCGCGTCGGGCAGTGCAACCGCTCACGCGCACTGCGTCCAAAATTTCCACCGCCACAGGAGAAGCGCGTTCTATACCATCAACAAAGAGAGTGCCGCCGTCGGCGCGAGTCAACAGTCCCGCAGCGTTTTCCGTGCCGCACAAAATTGTCTGCGCGGCCAGTCCGGTTAGGCGCGAGCCCTCCACCACAACGAAAGGCCTGGAGGCACGGGCACTATTTTCATGAACGGTACGGGCGTAAAGCTCTTTTCCGACGCCGGCTTCACCGACAATCAAATAGGGCACGTCTTGCGCAGCAAGTCTTTCAAGCGAATGCATCACCTCGGAATGCGCGCGGCTTACTCCCACCGTACCGCGTCGAAACGGCTCGGCATCGTCTGACTTGGATTTGAGCGTTTCCAACCAATAAAGCGTCTTGCCGTCGGCTGAACGCACCGGCCGCATCGTCACCGCCAGTTCTGTAACACGCGCGCTGCTAAAAAGCGTCTGCTCGACACAGCTCACGCCCCCTTTGTCGGCTTGCGCCAACGGACACGGCAAACCGGACTTCGGACAAGGACACGCACGATGCAACGCTTCCCAACACTTTTTGCCTTCGAAGCGAAAACGTCCGTAGGCCTGTGCAAATGCCCCGTTGACGGCAGCCACCGTCATATCGTCGGGCCGAATAAGCATTGCCGGCGCATCCAAAGCGTCAAGCATTGAGGCGATTTCTGCTGCAACCGGCATTTTCCTGCACCACGAAAGTAACGAAAAGACAGAAACTGCCAAATTTGGCAGTCATGGCTCCCATTTTCCGCGATTTCTGTTTTTTTGCAAGCGTTTGTGAACCTTTTTTGCAGTCTGTCTCTATATGATCTTCGCTGTAAGGTTGTCCGTTAACGGCGTCAAACAACAGTTTTTATTTTCCCGCAAAAAGGTTTCTGCCCGCCATGCGCAAAGCGACTACTTCCGGCAAATCCCGTCCGCGCCTTCTTTTTGAGATCGGCGTGGTTTTGTGCTGCAAGCTCGCCTTCATTTTCGGGCTTTGGTACTTCTTTTTCGGGCCGGATAAACGTATCGAACAGACTCCTGAGAATGTCGCTTCCGGCATTCTGATGCGCGCGGATCGAACTGCCGATGTCGGCAACTGACAATTTCTTCACCCCAAAATCCTTCTCTTGAACCTGTGCGCCGCGTCCATGCTATGGCGCAGAACACGGGAAACTCGGAGCCGTTTTCTATGTTTTCTTCTGAACTTGTTGATCTGTCCCGTCTGCAGTTTGCGCTGACGGCCATGTATCACTTCTTGTTCGTGCCGCTTACGCTCGGCTTGTCGTTCATGCTGGTGATCATGGAGACGTGCTACGTCGTGACGGGCCGCGAAGTCTACAAAGACATGACCCGCTTCTGGGGCAAACTCTTTGGCATCAACTTCGCGCTGGGCGTTGCGACCGGCATCACCATGGAGTTTCAGTTCGGCACGAACTGGGCTTATTACTCGCACTACGTTGGCGACATCTTCGGCGCCCCGCTTGCGATTGAAGGTCTGATGGCCTTCTTCCTGGAATCGACCTTCATCGGTCTGTTCTTCTTTGGCTGGAAGCGCCTCTCCAAGGGCGGCCACCTCGCCGTTACCTTCCTCATGGCCCTGGGTTCCAACCTTTCGGCACTATGGATTCTGATTGCCAACGCCTGGATGATGTACCCGACCGGCGCCGAGTTCAACTTCGAAACGATGCGCATGGAAATGACGAACTTCTGGGAAGTTGCCACAAGCCCCTGGGCACAGGCCAAGTTCATGCACACGATCAACGCCGGTTACATGACCGGCGCCATGTTTGTGGTTGCCATCTCCGCTTGGTACCTCATCAAGGGGCGCGACATCGGCTTTGCCAAGCGCAGTCTGCGTCTGGGCGCCGTCTTCGGCCTCGTTGCCACGATTCTCACCCTTCACATGGGCGACGAATCGGCCTACCGCGTCACGCAGGATCAGCCCGCCAAGGTTGCCGCCATGGAAGCCATGTGGGAAACGCATGAAGCGCCGGCTCCGCTTTCGCTTTTTGCCATCCCCGATGAAGAAGCCCGCAAGAACACCGTGAGCGTTGACATTCCCTGGCTCTTCGGCCTGATGGGCACCCGTTCGCTCTCTCAGGAGATCAAGGGTATCAATCCGCTCGTGGAAGAAAACGAAGCGCGCATCATCAACGGTCAGCGTGCCGTCTCGCTTCTGGAAGCGCTGCGCAAAGACAAGGAAAATCGCACCCTGATCCAGCAGTTCAACGAAGTCAAGGGTGACCTCGGCTACGGCCTGCTGCTCAAAAAGTACGTCAATGACGTTACGCAAGCCACGCCGCAACAGATCCGCGAAGCGGCTCTGTCTACAGTGCCTGCCGTCACGCCCATGTACTGGATGTTCCGCCTGATGGTGGGTTGCGGTCTGGCCGCTATCTTCATCTTCGGTCTGGCCGCCTACTACAGCATCAAAGGCACCATCGCCCAGAAGACCAAGACGCTGTGGCTGTGCTTGCTTGCCCTGCCGCTTCCCTGGATTGCCTGCGAAGCCGGCTGGTTCGTAGCCGAATACGGCCGTCAGCCCTGGACAATCTATGAGATTCTGCCGGTGGATCTGTCTGTATCGAGCCTCTCGACAGGCGACCTGATCGGTTCGCTTGCCGGCTTTGCCATTCTTTACACGGCTCTCTTGATTGTGGAGTACTGGCTCATGGTCCGTTACGCCAAGCTCGGTCCGAGCTCGCTGGGCACCGGCCGCTACTTCTTTGAGCGCAAGGCCTGATGGACGGACATAGGAGATTCTGAAAATGATCGATTATGAAATTTTGCGTCTGATCTGGTGGCTCTTTATCGGTGTGCTGCTCGTAGGCTTTGCCATTATGGACGGCCAGGATATGGGCGTGGGTTCGCTGCTACCCTTCCTTGGCAAGAATGACACCGACCGCCGCTGCATGATCAACTCCGTCGCCCCGCACTGGGACGGCAACCAGGTGTGGCTGCTCACGGGCGGCGGCGCCATCTTCGCAGCTTGGCCGCTTCTGTACGGCGCTGCCTTCTCGGGCTTTTACTGGGCCATGCTCATCGTGCTTCTCGCACTGATCCTGCGTCCCGTGGGCTTTGACTTCCGCGGCAAGATGGCCGGAACGCGCTGGCGCAACACATGGGACTGGGCTCTCTTTGTAGGTTCGGCCGTGCCCCCGATCATCTTCGGCGTGGCTTTCGGCAACCTGTTGCAAGGCGTGCCGTTTCACTTCGATGAATCGTTGCGTCCGTTCTACACGGGCAGCTTCTTTGGTCTGCTCAATCCGTTCGGACTGCTGTGCGGTGTCGTCTCGTTGCTGATGATCGTCTTCCACGGCGCCAACTATCTGGTGCTGCGCACCGACGGCGATCTGCAGCGCCGCGCCATGAGCATCTCGACGATTTCGGGTGTGGCCACCGCTGCGCTCTTTATCCTCGGCGGCATCTGGACGTACTTCGGCATTGACGGCATGGTCGTGAGCGCCGGTCTTGATCCTGCCGGTCCCTCCAACCCGCTTCTGAAGACGGTTGACATTGCCGCAGGCGCCTGGTTTACCAACTTCAGCAACTATCCGGTGCTGTGGCTTGTTCCGGTTCTGGCTGTTCTCGGCGCCTTCGGCGGCGTGTTCTTTGCCAAACAAATGAAGGGCGGCATGGCCATCGTGTGCTCGAGCGTGATGCTCCTGGGCATCATCCTCACGCCGCTGCTCTCCATGTTCCCGTTCATCATGCCGAGCTCAAGCGATCCGCGTTCAAGCCTCACGATCTGGGACTGCACGAGTTCGCAGCTCACGCTTGAAGTGATGCTCTTCGTGACGCTCCTGCTGTTGCCGCTCGTGCTGATCTACACGGGCTGGGCCTACCGCACGATGTCGGGCAAACTCAACGCCGAGTACATCCGCAAGAACGACCACGACCTTTACTAAGGCAAAACCTGACGCAGGTCGGCGTCCGCACGACGCCGGCCTCAACGGAGGAACACATGATTTACTTCTACTGGCTCACCGGTCTTGGCATGGCCATTCTCCTGTCCGTGGTGGTTTCCACCACGCTCGACAACCGAGAAGCGGCCGATGAATAAGGTGCTGCGGGGGCTCGCACGCGCCGTCAGTCTTCTGGCGGCCGTTGCGGTCGCCGCCGTGATCATTCTCTATCCGCGCCTGGTGGCGGAGGATTCCGCCAGTGTGCCGCACGGCTTTCTGGTCGTGCTTTTGATGGGGATGAGCGCAGCTTGGGTGCACGGTTTCGGTTTCGTGCCTGAAAACTGCATTCTGCGCGTTCTTTTTTCTCCCGTCGTGGCCTGGCCCGTGATGCTCATCGGCACCTGGGGCGTGTTTCTGCGCTAAGGCAACTTTTACCAAACGCCCTTTCGACACAATTCTTCTTAGGCTTTATGTCGCAAACGACGTTGTATGAACGACTTGGCGGCGAGGCGGGGCTAACCGCCCTCGTCGACAAGTATCTTGAAAATCTTCAAACAAATCCTGCCTACGCTGCATTAAGCAGCCGGTACGTCAACGGCATGGCGCATTACCGCGCACGCATGCTCGAGTACCTGACGGGATGGTTCGGCGGCCCCGTGCTGTACGCTCAGAAGCACGGTCTGCCGTGTCTGCGTGAAAACCACCAACGCATCCAGATTACGGCGGAACTTCGCGACCTGTGGTTCGGCTGTATGCAGCAGGCGCTTGCCGAAAGCGTTTCGGACGAAAAATTGCGCTCCGAGCTTGAAGCCGTCTTCTGGCAGATGGCCGACAGCCTGCGCAACGCCTGATCGCAAGGCCCCCTAAAAATGCAAACCCCGGCGGAAACTTATCCTGTCGGGGTTTCTTCATGGCCGCAGTGAGACGAACTCAGAACACTGGTTCTCCGCGACGCATGAGCGTCTTGACTTCGATTTCAATGTTGTGGGAGTCGTCGGCAAGCCACACCACGCCGTCCTGAACCGTTGCAGCAAATTTCATGTTGCGGCCGGCCATATCGGCCAGCTTTTCCAAGTCCGTATCCGCGATCCAACGCACAGAGAGCTTGTCGATTTTGGACATATCACCCTTGCGAGACTGCCACCAAGGTTCAATTCTCGCTTCATCGTAGGCAAGCACCACCACGTCCTCGCTTTTTCCGGCGGCCTTGCGCAGCGTTTTGATATCCGGGCATCCTACTTCGATCCAACGGGCAATGTCACCCGCGTCGTTGGTCTCATAGACCGCGGGCTCTCCTTCCGTGGAAAGACCTCGACCGAATTCCGTCTTGTCTCCGGCAAAAAGCACCCAAGCAAGCAACCGCACCATCATGCGAGCCGGCGTTTCCGACGGATGCTGTGCGATCGTAATCGAGCGGCTTTCGTAGTAACCGCGATCGATGTCGCTAACGTCAATAAAAGCTTTGCAAACCGTTGCGCCAAGCGCCATATCAGTAACCCACTCCAAGCAGCGTCAACGTCAACGGGACGGTGAGCGCAGAAATAAATGTCGAAACAAAGATGGCGTTACTCGCCGCTCCTTCTTCACTTTCAAACTGCGTGGCCATGATGTAGAGGTTGATGGCCACGGGCAGACACGCCAAAACCGTTGCGGCGTTGGTTTGTACCGAATCAAGCCCCAGCAGCACGCAGAACACCCACACCAAAAACGGTTGAATCCCGAGTTTGAGTGCCGTAATGACGCTTGCCTTCGGCAAAGCGGCCGTGAAGCTGTGTTCGGCCAAACCCATCCCCACCACAATCAATGCACAAGGCGTGGTAGCAGTAGCCACCAATGCTGCGCTCTTGTCAATCACTTCGGGCAACTGCAGTCCCGTAAAACTCCAACCCGTGCCGATCAGGATGCCCAATACGATGGGATTCTTGAAGATGTTCTTGAGAGCAATCAGAAACTTCTTCCAGTCAATCTTGCCGCCCGTGCGCCCGAACTCCACGCAAGCCGTAGCACTTGTCCACAGCAACAGCACGTTGAAGATAATCAACAAAGAGATCGTCGGCATCGCGGCCGTACCGAGACTTGTCTGCACAATGGGCACACCGAGCTGCACGTTGTTGCCGAAGATGCCGCCCATGCCCGTGATGACACGTCCCGTGGAATCCTGCTTAAAAAGCTTACCGCCCAGAAAGTTGCCGATGATGTATACCACCACGCAGGACCCGAAGAAGGCGATCAGTACCTTCCAATCCACCGGCGGGCGGTTGGAACCGTCGCTCATCAAGTGAAAGAGCATCACCGGCATCAGGAGCTTGAAGACAAACTGCGAAAGCGCCTTTGTTACGCTGTGGCTGAACATGCCGATTTTCACAAGCGCCCAGCCCAAAAACACCATCAGAAACAATGGTGCGCACAGCGAGAGATGGTGAAAAAAGACGTTCATCACAGAATTCCCGAAATCACAGCACGCGCATTATCCGCCAAGACGAAAAATTACGCCAAAAACAAAGCCCCGCACGTTGACCGATTGCTCGATCCCCGTCCGGGGCTGTCTCACATGTCTGCCGCAAAAAGGCAGAATCAAGCGAGATTAGAACTTGTAGACCAGCTGAACGCCGAAGAGGTAAGCGTCGAGGTCTTCAAAGCGACCAATCTTTTGAGAACCGGCACCTTCGCCGTCATACAAACTGCCTTCACCTACACCGTGCAACATGGCAGCAGATACATCAATCTGCATATTGTCGGTTGCCTGGAAGGAAGAACCAATAGCAAACCACCAACGGTCTGCGTCAGGAATAATGGCGGTGCGGTAGCGCGGATTATCCACCGGGGAGGTTTCGTAGCCAACACCAGCGCGGAAGGTCCACCAGTCAGTGAAGCGGAAATCAGCACCAATAGACACGAGATACGTGTCTTGCCATTCATTTTTGATTGTGTCTCCTAAAGCAACGCCTAGCGAAGGATGCTTACCGCCGTCAATAGTGAGTTCATCAAAACTCGACCAATCGGTCCAACGGAAAGTAGCGTATAAACTCAAGAGATCATTGACATCCCAGGCTGCAGTCGCCATTACCCAAGCGGGAGTAGAAATTGAAGCGGTTGCGTCATATTGACCGCTACACAAAGCCAGCAAAGCCAGTGCAGACTGACCGTAGGTTTTATCACCAACAAATTCAGACGCATCCTTCCCTCCAATCTTCGGATCGGTCAGCTCCAAATCACCATCCGCATGGTGGTTAATCTGGGATCGATACGATAAACCAAAGCGAAGATTTTCCAGCGGAGACCACATCAAACCAAGGTTGAATCCCCATGCCCAACTATCTGCATCAATTTCGCTATTGAGCGTAGCACCGGTCATAGGAGACTGCTGTTTTTTCAAGTCAGCAGCCGCATACTGAATCGACACACCCGCACCAAGGCTCAGTTTGTCAGACACCTTCCAGGCCACGTTCGGGTTGAAGTCAAATGTCAAAACCTCAGCTGAAATACCTCGGTTCGCATAAGCCCAATTGTCGTCATATTCGGTGCCCATGCCGAACGGCACAGTCATAGCGAGACCCACCCACATGCTGTCATTGAGCTGGTGCGAGATGTAGCCGTGCGGAATAGCCTGTGTGTTGTACTGACCGTTTTCTGTAACGGCCTGGCCATTTTTTTCACCTTCAAAAGCCAAATCCAAACCCACGGCCACAAAACCAGCCTGAATCTGAGTGCCCGGGTGCAAGGTCATGGTGGCGGGGTTGTAATAAACGCCGGAAAGATCGGTACCGTCAACACCCACACCGGCGTAAGCGCGGCCCAGAGCACCAGCGGACTGTTCGGTCAGCATAAAGCCGGCTGCATGAGCGGCGGAGGCGGCGCAAACTGCCATCACGGCGGCAGCAGCCGCCTTCATCGTCATCTTCACGATTGAATTCTCCTAAGGTTCAAAAAATATCCTGCTGTTTGCCGAGTACAAATGCCAATGTCCAACACGCTTTTGGCGTGCCGGTTCGGTCAAACAAGGGATTTTTCGTGCGCGCAAAAGACTGCTCACAGGTGCGCGCGCGTAGAAAGACGCACGCATTTTGCGCACAAGAGTTTAAATTTTGAGCGCGGATTTTTTCAGGGCTTACCCTTAGAGTCGAACAAGTGGATTAATCCGTCGGACTAATCCGCAGACGATCAAATCGGCTTGGCGTTCCACAAACGAATTGCACCGCGAATGATGCGATAGCCCACCCAGATGCTCATGATGAAAAAGCCGATGAACCAGATGGCCAGGCCCACGTAGATGAAGGAAAGAATAAACCCGACGAACCCCACCAGGCAGGCAAAACCGAAGGCGTACCAGAACGTGCGAATCTGCCAGGAGAAGTGGCTTTCCACGTAGGTTCCCTTTGCGTCCGAACGCATCACGTAGTTGAGAATGACCGCCACGATTGAAGGCCAGCCAAAAAGAAAGGCGCCCAGAATCGAGCCGCCCGTCACAACTCCGATGATGATCGACAGAGCGTGCAGGCCGTAGACCACCTTGGCAACCACCACGGAAGAGGTCTCCGGCGGCAGTTGAACATCGACTTGCTGCGGCAGGTTATCGGGCATAGCGGCCTCGGATTCAAAGAAAGACTGTTCGTTTAATTATAAAAAGCCGAGTTATTGCCATTGACGAAATTGGAACGCTTTGTCACCGTTTTCTCAAACTCTAAGCATTCCGGATTGTGAATATTTCATCATTTCATAAACGAAATCCCTTACGAAGTTTTCCTCATGTTTTATCAAGTTCGGGCGAATAATTTTCTCGTGCGCCGCGCCGGTCGACGCGGCGACTTTCATTTCCAAATGAGAGAGAACTCCGAAATGACCTTCCGCAAATCGCTTATCGCCTGCGCCATTTCAGCCGCAGTCGCAGCCATTTCCGTCAACGCCTTTGCTTGCTCCACCGTGATCGTCGGCAAGTCCGTCTCCGCAACGGGGCATATCATCGTCGGCCACAACGAAGACAACGGCGGACGCATCTTCAATCCTCAGTACTATGTGCCGCCGGCCAAGCACAAAGCCGGCAAAATGATCACGTACGAACCCACGGCCGCCAAGATTCCTCAGGTTCCCGAAACGCTGGGCTTTTATTGGTCTCAGACGCTCGACCCCAACGGCTCCTCCTTCTCCGACGGTTTTGTCAATGACGCAGGCGTCGTCATCGTTTCCAACGCCTGCACCGGCATCTTCGACAACGATCAGAAACTTAAGGACGGCGGCATCGGCTACGGCATCCGCCGTCTGATGGCCGAACGCGCTCACACCGCTAAGGAAGCCATCGACATCGCCATCAAACTGCTCGGCGAATACGGCTACTTCTCCGAAGGCCGCACCTACACGGTGGCAGACAAAAACGAAGCCTGGCAGATCGCCATTCACAAGGGCAACACCTGGGTGGCGCGCCGCGTTCAGGACAATGAAATCGTCTACATCCCGAACAACTTCATGATCGGCAAAGTGGACGCCACCGACACGAAAAACGTCATCGTCGCTCCCGGACTGATTGAGCGTTCGATCCAAAACGGCCGCTACAAGCCCGCCAAGGCAGGCGTCTACAACGACTTCAACTACCGTCTGGCCGTTCAGCCACCGGAAAGACGCGCTGCCGAATACAATCGCAGTCGCAACGAGCTTGCCTGGAACTACATCACCGGCAAGAAGATCACCGATCCTGAACAGTTCCCGTACAGCGTCACACCTGATCGCAAATTCAGCGTCAACGACGTCAAAGCTATTTTGCGTCTGCACGAACCGACCATCGGCGACGATCCGGGTTGGTACCACCATAACGGCTTCGGCACATGCCGCCCGACTTCTCACGAATCGGTCGTCTTCGAGTTGGATCCGGATCCCGAATTCATCACGGCCTTCCGCGCCTACGCTCGTCCGTGCGAAACGCCCTACGTTCCGGGATATCCGTTGGCCAAACCGGCTGCCAACGCCAATTTCATGACCTGGCAGGAAGCCACCGCCGAGCAGTTCAACGCTCAGGACAAGCGTTTTAGCTACCACGCCGAATTCGCATCCACTCCGTTTATCAATCACGCCAACGTGCTTGAGTATCAATGGGGCGATCAGATGCCCACGCGGGACATGATCAAGACGCTCGAAGACGGCTGGATGGGCGATCGCGCTGCCGTTCATGCCCAAGCCAAGGCGGCCATGAAGGTTTCCAAACAGAAAGCGCTTGACATCCTGCACAACTTCAACGTGCAGAAGATGCAGGAAGCTCAGGGTGCCGTCGATCGCAACCTTGCTTCGATTGCACCGCACAAGATTGTCGTTCTTGCCAAGGAGTTGGATCCCAAGAGCGACTCCAACGTCAAGATTGCGCTGCTGTCGGACACTTTGCTGGATGCCACGACCATCGACAAAGACAAGACATTTGCCGGCCCAAGCCGCGCCTCCACAGTTGCCGCCGTTGTCATGAGCAATCTGGCCAAACCGAAGGCTTTTGAAAAGAAAGACGTCAACGGCGACGGTAAGACCGATCTGGTGATCAGCTTCTCGCAGAAGGATCTGACCAAGTACATGATGGCCGGCGCCGTCTGGGATACGTATCTGTATACCTACACGAGCGGCAAGCGCATCTGCGCATTTGACACCGTTCCGGTCAAGGGACAGACCAACAAGAAGTACTCCAACGCCGAACGCGGTCACGACCGTTAATCGGCTGCTTCCGGTCCGTCTCCGACGGGCCCACCTTAAAAAAAGCTCCCCGGCGAAATTTCCGTCTGAACTGTCCCCACTTTGCGAGACAGATTTTTGATCAATCGGGCGTTCAAGCCTGTCGAACTACCGCTTCCCTATATTGCTTAGGAGAACGGTAGTTCAATTTGG
>OGGO01001233.1_pt1 | contig 14156 bp, 6 predicted proteins | sample 1571231 | NCBI WGS metagenome assembly OGGO01 (sample SAMEA2582036, study PRJEB24529) | metagenome | biome: Human gut stool | place: China | collected 2011 | reverse complement strand
GGAGAACACTCCTATAAAAGCTGAAAACAAGAAAGTGAGAATGGTGCCGATCAAGATTGAAAAAACCAAAAGTGAGAGAGACGATGTTTTTGTCTGCGTGAATGGAAAGAACTTCCAGATCAAGAGAGGAGAAATTGTCAATGTTCCGGAGTATGTTTGCGAGGTACTTGAAAACATGAAAAAAATGGATGAGCTTGCGATTGAGAGAATGGAAGAAGCAACTAAAAATTTTGCCTAGAACGGAAAGGGGATACGGAGTAGTTCCGTGTCCTCTTTTTTTTAAGGAGAGAAGCTATGACGGTAAATGAACTTATAACAATGGTAGGGGAATTAAAACCACATCAATTCGAAGACAATGTGCTGATCGGATGGCTCAATACGGTAGAAGGAAAGCTTGTGAATGAAGTTTTCTGCATGCGTGAAGAGGACGAGAGGATCACAGCACTTGATTACAGTAAATATGATGAGAAAACAAGCATGGATACAGAGTTATTAGCACCTGATCCATATACAGATTTATATAAATATTATTTATTCAGCATGATTGATTTTACAAATGAAGAGATGGACAGATATACAAATTCCATGCTGATGTTCAACAACAGCTGGCAGGAATTTGTTAATTACTGGTACAGAACGCACGGTACGGTACTAACGGAGCGTTTTAAGGTTTAGGAGGGATGCTATGCAGTTGCCACAGTTAAATGTAAAAAATTCCAGCATCAATATCCTGAACACATTTATGGGATATAACCATAACAGCAGGATTGCGGACGGGGAATTTTATGATATGAAAAATCTCACCACAGACTACTTCCCTATGATGGCGGTAAGACCAAAGAGAGCAATCATAGAGCAGCTGGTCAATCCGATGGGAATGTTCGGATGCGATAAGGTAGTATTTGTGGATGATAATAAACTTTATTATGACCAGGGATATGTGTGTGATCTAAAAAAAGAATGTGCAGGTAAAGAGCGCAGATTTGCAATGATAGGAGCGTATTTATGCGTGTTTCCTGACAAACTGATCTATAACACATATGACCAGACAGTGGACTATATGGAGAATGAAGTCACTACAACGACAGCACCGACGTTTTCTTTGTGTAAACTGGATGGGACAGTATTTGATGAAACGAATACTTATACCGGGAATACAGCACCTGATACAGAAAAATATAAGTACTGGATTGATACATCACAGGACACGGTTGTGATCAAGATGTGGAGCAGTAATACAAGCGAATGGACATCAGTAGCTACCACATACGTGAAAGTATCCTCACCGGGAATCGGGAAAGGATTCAAACAATATGATGCGGTCACTTTCAGTGGAGTAGATAAAACATCTGCAATTTATAATGATTACAATTTTAATCAGTCCAATATATTGTACAGCTGTGATGATGACAATGTTGTGATCGTTGGATTTATCAACAAGGTATTCACAAATAGTGGCAATATCACATTGAAGCGTGAAGTACCGGATATGGACTTTGTAGCAGAGATGGATAACCGTGTATGGGGATGCTCATCGGAGAAGCATGAGATATATGCGTGTAAGCAGGGAGATCCAAAAAACTGGAATTGTTTTATGGGACTTGTTTCTGATTCTTATGCGGCAACAATCGGTACAGATGGGGATTTCACCGGATGCATTAATTACATGGGAACGATATATTTCTTCAAGGATGCCGGTGTGCATTATCTATTCGGCTCAAAGCCATCTGATTTCCAGATTAACTGGAAAACATTAAGGGGAGTACAGAAAGGCTCGGAAAAGAGCCTCGTAGTACTGAATGAGTACCTTTATTACAAAAGCCGGGATGGAATATGTGTCTTTGATGGAAGCTCACCGGAAAGCATCTCTGATGCATTTGGAAAAGAGATTTATTATGACGCCACAGGCGGAGCTTTCCGGGATAAATATTATGTGTGCATGCGGAATACAGAATATGAATATAGCATGTTTGTGTATGACAGCAAGAAAAGCATCTGGATAAAGGAAGATAATACCAAAGCAAAAGGATTTGCCAGAACAGACGGCGCATTGTATCTGATCAATGAAAACAACGTTCTGCAGGTGATCAACTATGAAAAAATCTATACAAAACTGTTCCCGATGATAACCGGAGTACATGAAAAATACTGGTATCCGGGGGAAGATATCTATCCAGGAAACATCATGGAAGGAAAGCTGGAGGATACCATAGAATGGAGTGCGGAAACCGGACTGATCGGGCTTGAATCTCCATTTGCGAAGTATATCAAGAATTTCAAGATCAGATTGCATATTGATACACACGCATATCTAAAGGTGGAAGTGTCCTATGACAGCTCGGGTGCATGGGAAGAGTTGATGAAGTATTACAGTACAAGACCTAGAAGTCTGGAACTGCCGCTTAAGGTACGGAGATGTGACCATATGCAGTTGCGGTTATCAGGAAAAGGTAATGTGAGGATATACAGTATCGCAAAAGAGTACGAGGAAGGGAGCGGAAAACAATGAGTACAAGATTTGGTTATCCGAATATCAAGGTGGGAAAGTTATCAAATGAGCAGAATATACAGAATACGAAGTCATTTTTGTATGCATTCAGCGAAAGCACAAGCCAGTATATAGAGAATCTGGAAAACAAAGTAAACACATTGGAAGGCATTATTGAAAACATGGCCAAGAGCAAGGAGGTATAGTATGCCTATAACTGATATCAGTAGTATTTTTTCACAGAACACAACAGCAGCAAAAAAGAAATTAGAGGACATTGAAGCAAATAAACCGGGACAGTATCACAGTAACTGGAATGGAACAATCAACAACCTGATGGATAAGATCGTGAACCAGAAGGACTTCTCCTATGATTTTAACGCAGATCCATTGTACCAGCAGTATAAGGACCAGTATACACAGCTCGGTAAGCAGGCAGCACTTGATACACAGGCAAATGCGGCGGCATTGACCGGTGGATTTGGAAACAGCTATGCGGCTACTGCCGCAACACAGGCAAACCAGCAGTATCTCACACAGTTAAATAATGTGATTCCACAGCTCTACAGCCTTGCAATGGACAAATATCAGATGGATACAGACAAGCTTTATAATCAGTTTTCTGCGGTTGGAAATCAGGAAGACAGAGAATATGGACAGTATCGGGATACCGTTACAGACTGGAAGGATGACAGGAGCTATTACTATAACAAATATAATGATTCCATTGGCAATGACCAGTTTATCGCAAACTATAACCAGAGTGAGGATCAGTTTAACCAGAACATGGCATACAACCGGGAAAGAGATGCCATTGCAGATTCACAGTGGCAGCAGCAGTTTGAATATAACAAAGGCAGGGATAATGTATCGGATTCGCAGTGGCAGCAGTCGTTTAATTACCAGCAGCAGAGAGATAATGTATCAGATTCACAGTGGGAAAAGCAGTATGCGTTGTCACTTGCTAAGTCAAAGAGTTCTGGAAGCGGTTCATCCGGAAGAGGTTCATCCGGAAGCAAATCAAGTGGTTCAAGCAAAATTGGAAAAGGTTTAGAAAAAGAAATAAAGAAGGTGAAACAGGTAGATCAGTTTAATTACCTTTCAGGTAAATTTGGCAATGTTGCAGATAAATCATATGCAAATATGCTTGCTAGTAATGTGAATAAAGGAATTATTACGCAGGAAGAAGCAAATGCAATTTTAAAGAAAAAACAGCAGGAAATTTATACAGCCGCAAATAAGAAAAAATAAGGAGAAAGATTATGAGAAGAAAGCAGATTACAGGTGCAGACTTATTATCTGAATTGCATAGTTATAATGGAAATGACAAGCGATATAGTGAAAGCAAAGTAACAGAAGCGGCTAAGGCGGTGGATAATGGAAACTATCAAGAAAGTGAAACAGCAGCAGATTATGCAATGAAAAAATTGAAAGCCCATTATGGTGTAGAAGATCAGGATAATAATGAGGATATCGCCCAGCTTGCACAATCTGGCTTGCAAAAATTAGAGCAGTACTATGGCACAAGAAATCAGATGTCGTCTGTCAACACAATTCAAAGCGGAATAAAGGAAGGACAGAACCGCTATTTTACCGAGGACAGCAAGCTTCCAACCAGCAGCAGAATCATCCAGACTATGGATGACAGAGCCATTGAGGAAGCACTTAAGATTGCAAAAGAAAGAATGCAGAAGTCAGACGAAGAATATGCTGCATCGTTTGGAAGGAGTCCGGAGGCTGCGAGCAAGCACTTCGAGCAGGAGGAACAGATTGACTTATATCAGAATGAGTCTGACAAGCGGAAAGCGGAAAAAGAGCGGAATGCGTATAATAAAAAGCGTGAAGATGCCTTAAGTGCTCTGACAGATGAACAGAGACAGACATTGGAAGAATATGCAGAAGCAAAGAACATGGTAGAGTCAAATATGGCATTTTCCGGATTGAACCAGAATTATGACACGAACATTGCAAAGAATAATGCAGAGTATATTTCGAAAATGGATCAGTATAGGAAACTTCTGGAAAAATCAGGAATAAAGAATGTCGATGTTCTGACTCAGTATGTAAATGAGATCAATGATGAGAAGAATACGATAGAAATGAATGAAGGGATACAGAAGGCTGTGAAGGAAAATCCGGTAGCAAATAGTATAGGAATGTCAGTTATTGATATTGCAATGTCACCGGTAGCAGGATTAACCGCTGGAATAGAATCATTAAAAAAGCCTTTTTATCCGGATCCAAGTGCACCGGTAAATACAAATTCTGATCTGTACTATATGACTAATTTCTCCAATGCGGCAGAAAGTGCGGTCAGCGACAAAATCGATAATAAGTATGGACAGTTTGCATATGGAGTAGGTATGAGTACGGCAAAGTCAGCGTATTCCATGGCATTAGGAAGTGGTGTGGTCAGTGAACTTGGTTTAACAGGAAATGCCGCAAAAACAGTAGGGAACATTGTTACACTGCCACAATTTGGAACATCAGCCTATGCCACTACCTTACAGCAGGACCAGAGCAGTGGCATAAGCACGGAGAATGCAGTAAAGCATGCACTGGCAGCAGGATTTAATGAGATGCTGTTTGAGGTGGTATCTCTGGATCGTGCATGGGATATTCTGCATAGAAGCGGAAAAACAGTGGCAAAAGAAGCAATCGTGAGCACTCTGGCACAAGCAGGAATTGAAGGATCAGAGGAAGGATTTACAGATATTGCAAATGCTATTGCTGATAATATCATCAACGGTGACCAGTCAGAGTACAACCGGAATGTACAGAATTATCTTTCTATGGGATATACAGAACAGGAAGCAAAAGAAAGGGCAAGTAAAGATTTCATGGGTGAGATTGCACAGGATGTACTTGCAGGTGCTATTTCCGGCGGACTTATGGGCGGAATAGCGAATACAGCAAATGCCGTGAATTACCATAAGCTGGGGGCGCATATCGAAACCACAACAGAATTAAAAAACAATGTTTTGGATGTGGCAGAGCAGATGGATGAAAGCACCACTGCAAAACAGATCATAGAGGAAAAGGGAAGAGAAAATCTTAATGCGGAAGATCTTGGAGCGATTGTACAGTCTATGGCAGAGGAGTCAGATGGAGATATACAGGATGTATTAACAGAACGTTTTGCCGAGCTTGGCGAAACGAATAAGCAGGCAAGAAAAGATGCAAAGGAAATCATAAAAGCAGTCACGACACCGAGTGAAGAGGTGACGAATGAAGAAAATGATACCAGGACGCAAAAATTCGAAGCAAATCCGAACCTTTCGACCGTATATGCAGAAACATTAGAAGGAAAGCATACTGCCGTAAATGACGCAATTAACAACGTCCAGAGCAGTTACCATTATGCGCAGATGGAGAAAAAGGGAAGAGATAGCCATACAGGTGTCACAAGAGCAGTTGTGAAGAGTACCGGGGAAAAACAGATTGTGATCGATGTGCAGAACGTTTCCGGCAATCATGCAACCGTCCGCATGTCAAACGGCACACTAAAAGATTTGTCAGAGATTGAGATTCCGGACAGAAACCTGCGGCAGCTTTATAACTTTTCAACCACCATGGATACTGCAACAGTAGCCAATACATTAATCAATAACTGGGATAATGAGGAAGTCGCACCTTATGTGCGTGCAAGTGCTGTATTTTATAATGCCGGAAAACTTGGAACAAGCTCATTTGAATCACTTGTGAACAACCCAAAGAATGCACAGCTTGTCATGAGTGTAAATAATCCGGCAACATTGAAAGCAATGTACACGCTCGGACAGAATAACAGCCAGAGAGCGGAAGTTGCACCGGTGCAACAGCAGAAAAATGTCAACGAATCAGAACAGAATGAGAAAGCCGGAAAGGTAGTTGACATTAGGACAGATAAAGCGGATGGAAGAATGGTTCGGGTTGCGGAACATGTTGCAAAGAAAACCGGACTGGAGATTACCTTAAATGATTCACTAGAGCATGGGGAAAACGGACATTTCAGTCAGGCATTATCGAGAATTGCATTAAGCAGCACATCACACAATGAATACGAGACGCTGATCCATGAATTGAATGAATGGGCGAATACATATAACCCGGAAGGTATGCGCAAAGTCATGGATGCAGTATTGGACTATGCACAGACCAAAGAGGGCGCAACATATCTGTCTGACAGAATCCAGAAATATTATGACACTTATAAGCGTGTAGAATCAGATAAAACATATGAGGGTTCGGCAGATGAATTTGTATTTGACTATCTGGCCGGAGTGTTTAGTACAGAGGAAGGTGTGAAAGACTTCTCAAATTATATGACGGAAGAGAATATTTCACAGAAAGAACAAAAGAGCATTTTAGAGACGGTGACAGACTTTTTCAAAGAACTGTACGATAAAATCGTATCTTTCCTTGACGATCATGTATTATCTGAGACAGCGAAAAAAGGATTAAAAATGGATGCGATCACAGCACAGGAAATCCGAGATAATATATTTGATGTATGGAGTGAGGCAAAGAGAAGATCGGAATCAGCTGTTATAGGAAATGAAAAGTATTCGATAAGTATCAAACCAGATTATCTGGAAGAAAAGATGGAAGATCTGGCAGACTTTATTGAAAAAAAATATGGAGTAGAGACATACCATGATAAAAGCAGAATATCTAGCTATTCAAATTATATAGAATTATCGAATGATGATGGTGAAACATTGGCAAAGATCAGGGTATCGGACCATACAAATAATGAAGCACATGATGAAGCACTTGATATTCGAATCAATGATGGAAGAAAATGGTCAGATGTAAAAAAAGAAATCATTTCATTCATTAATGATTTTATGGAACAGCATGATACGGATACATTTGTTGATGATGGGGACTGGAACTATGATGGAGAACCATCGTATTACAATTATGATTTTTGGTATACACACGGAAAAGACGAACACGAAAAGTTTATTTTTAAGAATAGAAATAAGAATATAGAAAATAATGAAAATAAGTATTCTCTTCCTATTGAAGAACAGCGGGAGTATGAAAAGTCCGAGAATAAAGAACTTTATGATTTTGCAATGAATTCTAAAAATGGACTAAATCCTAAAAAAGCATATTTCAAATTGTCGAATTCAATAAGTGAACGGCTTGCTGATGATATTAAAAAATGTTTAGGAATAAATGTTAAAGGATTCGGCAATGAAATATCTGATAATGGTATAAAACATATTGAAAAAAGACATGGAAGCAATGGAATAGCTGATCATAGTATGGAAAATCTACATGACATTGCAAGAATAGCATATGCAATCAACGGATATGAAAAGATAAGAGAGGGAAATTATAGTGGAGAATATCATTGTAAAACAGTAGTCCTTCAGAAAAAGTTAGGAGAAAAGTATTATTATGTTGTTGAAGCTGCACCTGATACAAAACATAAAACATTACATGTGGTAAGTGCATTTATAAACGAAAATGACACATTCCCTGGGGTGGCTGTATCAAATGATCCTAGCCAGTACGTCCAAGACGAACCTCAGTCCAATGTGTCATCTTCTAAAGATATTATATCACAAACTGAGAAAAAAGAAACAAAAAAATATTCAATTGATATTGATGATTCTTTCTTTGATGCATTATATGGCGAACCATCCGAGCATGAGACAGAGATGTCATCCATTATTCAGGAAGGCTTTGAATCACTGAAAAATGTTGAAGTGAACGAGCGCATGATGCATAAGATCGCATATGCAATTAAAAAAGAGAATAAGAGCACCTATGATATTGATAAGCTTACATCAAATATGACAAAAGTATTTGCATACCTGAAAGAACATCAGAATGCAGATTATAACGATATGATCCGCATTGTACAGGAAGTAGCAAAACCGGTCATTGAGGAGAGTACAGACGTAGATCCATACGAGCAGCAGGCTTATAAGGATGTCAGGGATTATGTAAAGGGACTGGACATCAGACTGAACGATGAACAGAAAGCAGAGGTCGCATATTATTATGGTTCCTATGAGAAATTCCGGAAAATGAACTTTGGTAATTTCAACTTTACGGACAAAGGAACATATCTGGATAACCTGTGGACAGAGATTGTAGATAATTCTTATCAGATGCTGGATTATGATGTATCGTCAGCAGACCAGCCGGTGGCACTGGTAGATATGCTGAACCAGCTAAAACCGGCAAAAAAGAATATATTCGGCATGGATAAAGAACAGGCGGCATACGACCTTGCATTGGATATTTACCGTAGATTCTTTGTGGAACAGGCGCAGGATGCGGCAAATAAAAAAGTGTATGAGAAAACAGACAGACTGATCGTGAGACAGCAGGAATACAGGAAACGTGTAAAAGCGGAATATGATGAAAGTCTGGCAAAGCTGCGTACCGCGGAAACAGAGAAAAGAAAACAGCAGGCGGAACGTTATGAGGAAAAAATAGCTGATCTAAAGAGTGCACAGCAGGCGGCTCTTGCGAATGCGGATAAGAAAGCGGCAAAGAAATACCAGAATGATATTGTATCATGGAATCGCTGGCTTACAAGGGCAACTCAGCGAGCAGACAGAACAGAGCAGAGAATGCTTGAATTAAAAGCTGCCACCAGGAACAATGCACTCGCAAAGCGGAGAAATCAGGAAATGGGCAGTATGCGCGAGCGTATCAAGAAAAACGCAAATGGAATCATAAGCTATTTTAATACGAATACGGATAAGAAGCATGTTCCGGAAGCATTAAAAGATTCGGTTGCAGAGTTCATTACGAGTATTGATTTTGTGAGTGAGAGAGCAAATCCGGACAGTAATGCAACCATGGCTTGGAGGGAATCATTAAATCAGATGTACCGGAAACTTTCTGACAGAAATGCAGCAGTCGAAGGTAATTACGAGGATATATTTAATGCACTCATGGATCAGGCAGATGGGAACAAGAGCACTTTACTATCTGATATGAGCGATTTTATCAATGCAAATGAAAATGTCCGTATCACAGATATGAATGCTAATCAGTTGAAACAGCTGGACGAACTTATTACCAGACTGAAAAGAACAATCACAACAGTGAACCAGTTGTACGTGAATAAGAGAACCAATGATGCAAGAAGGCTTGGTGCGGATACTATTGCAGAGTTAGACCAGAAAAATGATAAAAAACTGCATGCAAACAGAACGGTACAGGCGGTGGAGAACCTTCTGGACGTGAATATGATGGATGCAAGATCCTATTTTTACAGGCTGGGAGATACAGCAGGATCTATTTATGATGCACTGCGCACGGCATTTAATGATCGTGTGTGGCTTCTGAAGGAAGCACAGACTTACATGGAAAATGCGTTGGAGGGTATTAATACAAAAGACTGGACAGGTGACAATGCAAAAGTACATACATTTATGATCCGTGGGAAAGAATTACAGATGACCACGGCACAGATTATGTCACTGTATGAACTGCGGAAACGTAATCAGGCATTATTACATATGAAAGTTGGAGGAGTCAGACCAAAAGATATTACGACAGCAAAGAAAAATGTTGATATTTCTAATAGTAAATTCGGAAAAGAGGTAATTAGCCGGGTTAAACCGATTAAGCTTACAGAGTATGACATTGATCATGTTATCTGTAGTGTACTCACTCCAGAACAGATCAAGATTGCGGATGCGATGCAGCAGTTCATGGCAAATAATTGTGCTGACTGGGGAAACAAGACAACCATGATGATGAATGGATATAAGCGTTTTGGAGTTAAAAATTATTTTCCAATAAAGGTTGATGGAAATTCTGTAGACACCAGAGATCAGACAGCATACTGGGCAACACAGAATAATAGTTTTACAAAGCAGACCAGGGAACGTGCGGTGAATGCGTTGATTGTGGATGATATCTTTGATGTATTCACAAAGCATGTTACGGATATGGCTACATACAGTACATTCACAGCTCCATTATCAGATGCAATGAAATGGTTTAATCATAGGAACGTTGAATTTAAGGATGATATTGTTGTAGACACGAATTCTGTACAGAGACAGATCGAACTTACTTACGGAAAAGAATATCTGGAATATTTTAAGAAGCTTATCAAAGATATCAATGCAGAATCTGTAAATGGAATAGAATCCCAGATTGCAAGCACACTTGTAAGCAAGATGAAAGCGGCATCTGTAGGTGGAAATCTGCGAGTGGCAATCCAGCAGCCAACGGCATATATAAGAGCAGCGGCAGTCATGAATCCTAAGTATATGGCACAGGCAGTATTCAAAAAATCTGCAATGAAAAAAGCGAAAGAAAATTCGGCGATTACACAGTGGAAATCCTGGGGATATTTTGAAACATCCATAGGGCAGTCCATGAAATCCGTCATAACAGGACAGCAGAGTTTGAAAGAAAATATAGTAGAAAAATCAATGATTCTTGCACAGCTGGGGGATGATGTCACATGGGGATATTTATGGAATGCTTGTGAAGCAGAGATAAAAGATAAACATCCGGATGTGAAATATGATTCCAAGGAATTTATTAAAATGGTTGCAGACCGCTTTGACGAAATTGTGGATCAGACACAGGTTGTGGACAGTGTACTTCATCGATCACAGATTATGCGTAGTCAGGATAAATTAGTACAGATGGCAACCTCATTTATGGCAGAGCCAACAAAGTCATACAATTTACTTGTAAATGCGGTGCGTGATGCTTCTGAAAAAAAGAGTAAATCAGCAATGAAACGTCTTGGCAGAGTGGTAACGGCATACACAACCACACAGGTAATGAATGCGGCAATCGTTGCAGTGATAGATGCTACCAGAGATTTAGAAGATGATGATAAAACATTCTGGGACAAGTATATTGAAAATCTCAAAGGAAATATCGGGGATAATATGAATCCTATTTCGATGATCCCATTTGCAAAGGATATTGTATCTATTTTCCAAGGATATGATATTAGCAGATTGGATATGCAGGGAATCTCAAAATTATATGCCGGAGCTAATAATATGCGGAAGTATATTACAGATCCGGATTACAGAGAGAAACATACATTCTATGATGTTGCAAAAGAAACTGCACGAGGAGTGTCATTAGTCACAGGCATTCCGGGATTCAATGTTTTACGTGATATCGAATCTCTATATCATGCGGTAACTGGAAAATGGCTGGGAGGAATTATCCGGTCTAACACAAGGCAGTATCAGAGAAGTGTTGATGCATTGTTAGATGGAAACACAGAAGAATATAATTCGATTATGCAGGAACTTTCTGACAAAAATGTGGAGGAAGATAAGATTGATTCTGGAATCATGAGCGAATTAAAAAAGAGATATACAGCCGGAGAGATTGAAAAGAGCACAGTTGAAAATATCCTTAAAGATCAGTTCGAAATGGATGATAACGACATTTATTACAAACTGAAAAAGTGGGAGAATGGAAGCGACTGGACAAAGTACAGCGATTTTTATTCGGCGATGGACAATGCTTATGAAACTGGAAAAATTAATGACCGGGATAAGATTAAAGCCGAAATTGATGACCTGAAAAAGCATGGTGTGAAGGAAGAAAACATTAAGAGTCAGATTACAGAGAAGTATAAGCCAATTTATCTGGAAGCAAAGAAAAATGGAAATTATGCTGACTTGAAAAACTTATTAATATCTGCATATATGATGTGCGGAGATTCGCACTCAGAGGCAATGAAAAAAATTGATAATTGGTCAAAACAGAAGAAAAGCTGACAAACAGGGGGGCATTATGCTCCCTTGTTTTCTTATAATGGGCGAAAAGGAGGCAGATATGAAAAACGATATTATTCAAAATATCCGATTGGATATGAATGCTCCAAAAATCAAATCCAGTTTATCAGTCCGGTTAGGGGATACGTGCACAAGATCAATACATGTGACCATGTCCAATGGTGGAAGTGTCGTTTCCATGGAAAATGCACTTGTAGCTTTGATTGAGATTGAAAAACCGGATGGAAATCACTGCTATAACGATTGTGTGATATCAGGCAATGAAATCCAGTACACAATTACAACACAGACAGTGAATGTGGAAGGAACATGTAAGTGTCAGATCAGCGTCACATTTGAGGATGGTGCAATGATAACATCACCAATATTTGATTTGGTGGTATATTCCCAGCTCGTGGATCAGAACGAGGTGAAATCCAAGAATGAGTACACATCTCTCACGGAACAGGTCGTAATGGCAAATGCGTATGCGAATAATGCAAAGGCATCTGAAACAGCAGCAGGTGTATCAGAGACAAATGCAAAAGCATCAGAGGATGCGGCAAAAGAATCAGAAACCAATGCTTTATCATCTGCAAATGATGCAGCACAATCAGCGAAGGAAGCTCTTGCGTCAAAGGAAGCTGCAGCCGAATCAGAAACCAATGCAAAAGCATACGCAGCCACTGCTGGTATCAATAAACAGGAGGCGCAACAATCAGCACTGGAAGCATTAACATCAGAAACAGCGGCAAAAAAATCAGCGGATGCAGCAGGCGCATCAGAATTAAATGCAAAAAAATCTGAGACAAATTCATTAAATTCAGCAAATGCAGCAGGAACATCAGAATCGAATGCAAAGGTATCTGAAACCAATGCAGACCAGAGAGCAGCAGATGCAGACACTTCAGCGAAGGAAGCAAAAAAATATTTAGAAGATTTAAAAGCATCCGGGCAATTGACACTTGGAGAAACACATGATACGGCATATTATGGGGACAAAGGCAAGACAGCATATGCTCACAGCATAATGGTTGGAAATCCGCATAATACCACTTATGAGGAAGTAGGGGCAGATAAATCCGGTGCCGCAAATACTGCATTAACCTCAGCAAAAGGATATACGGATGAGAAAATAACAGAGGTTAATACGGAGCTGGGTAAAAGAGCATTGACAAGTGAGCTGACTATACATACATCTGATAAAGTGGTGCACATCACAGTGGAGGAAAGAACAGCATGGGATGAAAGCTATCAAAATGCAGTTGCATATACGGATCAGCAGATAGCTGCACTGATAAATGGAGCACCAGAGACTCTTGATACGTTGAAAGAGATTGCGGATGCAATGGAACAAAACAAGAGTGTTGTAGAAGCCTTAAATAATGCAATCGGTACAAAGGCAAATCAGGCAGAATTTAATTCGCATGAATCCAATACAACGGTACATATTACTGCAGCAGAGAGAAAGAAGTGGAATGAATATACAACACAGATATCTAATCTGCAGAAGAGTATTGATACTATTAATAAAACGTTGACATCGTTAGGCAACTCAGTAACAGAATTACAGAACAAACAAGGATATCCAATAGCAAAGGAGAATTAAACTATGGCATATAAAAAAGTAGGATGGAAAGATTACCCATCAACAGACACACCAATTAATGCAACAAATTTAGATCACATGGATGCAGGAATTTTGGAAAATGCAGAAGCAATTGCACAGAATACCCGGAGTTTAACTAACATAAATACATATGTCGGAAAGGATAAAAAGCTTCACTTTGTTGATAGCTCTGGTGCTGATACAGTTCTCCCTTTTAACTCATACGATGATGGCAGGATTCAAGGAAGAAACGATGTAATTGGTTCTCCAAACGCCTATGGGCTGTACACAAAAGCCCAGTACGATGCTAACAAAGTGACTTATAAATCTGGTAACT
>OGGO01001229.1_pt1 | contig 14308 bp, 7 predicted proteins | sample 1571231 | NCBI WGS metagenome assembly OGGO01 (sample SAMEA2582036, study PRJEB24529) | metagenome | biome: Human gut stool | place: China | collected 2011 | reverse complement strand
AAAAAGCTGGAAAAATCCAAGCTGGCAGAGCAGGCTGATGTGGACCGTCTGGAGGGACACAGCCTTGCCGCATTTTTCTATCAAGTGATTGGAAAAATGGATGAAAAGCTGGACAAAGAACGGCAGGAAGCCTATGCAGCCCGCGTCAAGTACGATGCGGCTCTCCATGATCTTTCTTCCGTTGATGCCGACTTGAAGCAGATTCAAAATAGACTGGCACGGCTGTCCGATTGCGAAAGTCAGTATCAAGCTGCTCTTTCCGAAAAAATCAAAAGCATCAAAGTCTCTGCCCACCCTGCCGCACAGCAGATTGCGGAAAGCGAAAGCCGCATTGCCGCACTGAAAGTTCAAAAGCGGGAGCTGCTGGAAGCCATCAACGCAGGAAAGACTGCCTTGCATACGGTCAACGAAGTTCTCGAAACCCTCGACAATGCCGAGGGCTGGAGTACATGGGACGTAATGGGCGGCGGTTTGATGGCCGATCTTGCCAAGTATGAGGAACTGGACGATGCGCAGAAACAAATCGAACAGCTTCAAGTGGAACTGCGACGGTTCAAAACTGAACTTTCCGATGTTGAAATCACCGCCGACCTTCAGGTTACGGTGGACAGCTTTCTAAAATTTGCGGATTTCTTCTTTGACGGGCTCTTTGCAGACTGGGCAGTTCTGGATCACATCAATCAGGCACAGAGCAGGGTGGAAAACACCAAGGGTCAAATCAAGCGAGTCCTCGCACTTCTGAAAAAGATGCGCGAAGATATTGACGTCCAAATCGCTGACGAAAAAGAAAAGCAGGAGCAGCTTGCTGTAGAAACCGAGCTGTAATCTTAGAGCGTTCGCTTATGTGATATGCTCGACTCAATGAATTGGAAATTTCGGAGATAAAGACTATGAAGAAAAAACCACCAATAGTGTTCATTATCGTGAGCGTCTTTGCCGTAGCCGCAATCATTATAATCTCGGCGTATAGAGCTTCGGAATCCTACAGAAAGGCGAAGGCTGCAATCCAATGGGATTGCTCTGTGACTTGTACCGAAAAATCAACATCTGCCAAATATGTAATCACTTATTCTAATGTGAAGGTTTCATCCAAAACAGGCACACTGACGATTCAAAATAGGAATGATTTTGAAATTGTAGTGCATTTGCTCTGCGAAGGCGAACAGGAAATTGTATCTGGCAATATTTCTGCGGGAGGCTGCTACTCTTTTGCGAATGTTACGGACAAAGAATACACCGTAGGTATTCATGCAGATGTTGATGCGGCCACCAACATTAAAGTAATTGTATACGACGGAAAAGACACAGAGCCATTTACAAATTGATAAGCCGGTACTTGCGGAGGTGCATGTATTTGAAAAAGTATCAATGTCCATGCTGCGAATGTTTTACTTATAATGTTCCACCAAAGGAAGATTGTGGGTACATTTGCCCAGTTTGCTTTTGGGAGAATGACCCGTTTATTACTTCTGGTAGCGACCCCAGTGACTTGAATCATGGAATAACTCTAAACGAGGCAAAAAACAACTATTTGGAATTTGGTGCCTGTGAAAGAGAAATGTTACGTTATGTTCGTCCGCCCGAAAGCAATGAAAAATAGACATTCATCATCAAAACTTCAAAATCGACGATAACTTAATTATTATATACCTCTGTGGGCGACCCTCAAAACGGTTGCCCGCTATTTTTATACCCTAAAATCTGAAAAAGGAGGCCAAAATGCCAAGCAAAACCGAAGAATATCTCGCCCTTGCCCAGCGCACGGCGAATGGTCTGACCCGGTACTGGGAAAGCTGGACGGACTATTTGACCACTGCATCCCGGCTGTACAAGTACCCCTTTGCGGACCAGCTCATGATCTACGCCCAGCGCCCGGATGCCACTGCCTGCGCCGACTTTGACATCTGGAACAACAGGATGAACCGTTATGTGCGCCGGGGTGCCAAGGGCATCGCTCTGCTGGACGAATCCAGCGGATTTCCCCGACTGCACTACGTTTTCGATGTGTCGGACACCGGGGTGCGCCGCAATTCCCGTGACCCGGAGGTATGGCAGTACAACGACGACCTGAAGCAGCCTGTTTCGGAAATGCTCGCCGCCTCCTACGGCATCAGCGGGGAGCGTGTCAGCCAGCAGCTTGCAGATGTTGCCGGGAAGCTGGTGGCGGATTACTGGGACAACAACGGTGGCGATATCCGTGCCATCGTTGACGGTTCGCTCTTGATGGATTATGATGATGCCGGGGTGGAGATGCAGTTCAAAAGCGCAGCAGCAATGAGTGTCACCTACACGCTGCTGGAACGCTGCGGGTTTGAGCCTGCCGGGTGGTTCGACAAGGACGATTTTCAGGCAATCTACAACTTCTCCACCCCGGATGCTGTCTTTGCCCTCGGTGGAGCCGTCAGCGATATGAGCCGGGAGGTGCTGCGGAACATCGAGCGCACCGTTAAAACAACCATTCGCCGCCGCAATGCAGAAAGGAGCCAATATGAATACGAACAGCAGGAACGTGACCTACTCGACCGTCGGGGACTACCAGCTCCCGAACCTGACCCTGAACCAGCCCCGGAAGCCGCTGGGCAAGTACGGCAGGATGCGCCGGACGTATCTGAAGGAGCATCGCCCGGTGCTGTACCACACGATGCTGATAAACGGGAGCCTGTACCCGCACCTGATGGAGGTGGAGCAGGCAGCGGAGAGCCAGAAGCAGCAGATGGTGAACGAGTTGCTGAAAGCGAACCCGGCACCGGACAAGGAGCAGAACCAGATGGCGTGGGTACAGCACATGAACAGCCTGAAAGCGCAGGCAGAGGAACTGGTGCTGACGGAGCTGATCTACAGCTAAGTTTTCTGGATGCGAACATCCCCACCGAAGCCCAGCAAATCGAGAAAATTGACCAAGCGGAGAGCGAAAAAACGCCCTCCGCTTTTGTTTTGTCGCAGGCTGAAATCGAAAACGAACTGCGGCGGCACGGTTCTGGATTTATGGGCGGCAAGCAGCGCATTATGGCACTGTACCAGACCCAGCCTGACCGCAACCTCCGTGCCAAAGCGTTGGCAAAGGAGTACGGTATCGGTGGGCACTCCCACGATTATCTGGATGGCAGCAGCGGCTTTGTGAACCATGATGGAAAGGGTCTGGAATTTGTCCGTTATCCCGACCATCAGAAAATCACCCTGAAATGGGCACAGGTGGAAAAGTATATCGACCTGATGATCCAGTCCGACCGCTACCTGACCGACAAGGAGAAGGAACATTACACGCCCCCTGTGCCTATCAGCGTAAAGCCGGATGGTGCCATAAATCGTGCCAAAAACCTGATTCGGGATTTCTGCTTGGAGGAATACGACTCCGAGCCGGACTTTTCTAATCCTGCTAAAATCGACATTGCCTACACCAACGCCACCGATGAGGAGATTCCCATTCAGGTCAACATTGATCTGGTGGGATACCGTGTGGAACGCTATCTGGGCAATATTCTTGTGGATGAACGCCAGTACGAAAGTCTGGAAGATCTGACCGAAACCGAATTGGAGGCTCTGGATTTTTCGGAACTGGTCAGCGTCACAGACGAGGAACTGGAGCATTACCACAGCAAGGCAGAGGAACGCTCGGCACTGCTGCCGCTGGATGCCGCCACCAAGTACAATGCCCTGAAGGAGCAGCACCCGGATGCGCTGGTAGGTTTTGAACAGGGCGGTCAGTTTGAGTTTTACGGCGAGGATGCCCGGAAAGTCTGCGCTCTTGTGGGTGGAAAGTTGCTGGAAAAGGAAACGGAATTGGGCACCGTCCCGGTTACAGGTTTCCCCAGCGACCAGTGGGCGCACCGTGCCAAGCAACTGTGGCAGTGCGGCGAGAACGTCTATCTTGCCGGGCTGAACGAGGACGGCACCCATCACCAGACCAAGTACCTGCGCCGGGAGGATTATCTGCCGCTGGGCGCTACTGTCCACATGGAGGGACGAGCCTTCCGTGTGGATAACGTCAATTTCGACAAGGACAGCGTGACCTTGCAGGATGTGGCACTGGCAGAAATGCGGATGCCGATTTTCCGGGAGGAGCCGCTGGCGGTTGTCCGGGAGTTGTACGAGCAGGAACAGGATGTGATGGAACACACACTGCCCGATTACAAGGTCGGTGACAATGTTATCGTTGACCTTCCTACCCGAACCATCGAAGGAACAATTGGCTATGTAGGCGAAACGGATGTTCGCATCGACACCAGTGCGCAGGGGCAGTCATGGGATAACGAAGTTATCAACAAACGACAATTCGAGGATGGCTTGCGGCAGAATGAACAGGTTACTACGCAGCCAGATGATACTGTAAAAACGGTTGCCATATACCCTGCTGAAGAAAACCGTATGCCTTATGATATTGTGATCCAGACGATTGGCTCAAAATCACCTGCTCTGGATGCAGTTGAACCGGAACGATTCACACTTGAACTTGCCGGGAACTTCCACATCACGGATGATGATTTGGGTGTCGGAGGCTCCAAACAGAAATTCGCCCGGAACATCGAAGCCATCCGTACCCTGTTCAAGCTGGAAGAGGAGCACCGGGGTGCCACCGCCGAGGAGCAGCAGGTGCTTTCGCAATATGTGGGCTGGGGCGGTCTGGCAGATGCCTTTGACCCCAACAAGGAAAATTGGTCTGCCGAGTACACCCATCTGAAAGAACTGCTCTCTGAGGATGAATACGCCGCTGCTCGCGCTTCTACTCTGAACGCCCACTACACCAGCCCCACCGTGATCCGTGGTATCTACGATGCAGTGGAACGCATGGGATTCCGCAGCGGCAACATCTTGGAGCCGTCCATGGGCGTGGGCAACTTCTTCGGAATGCTGCCGGACACCATGGCAGATAGCCGCTTGTACGGCGTGGAGCTGGACAGCATCACCGGGCGCATTGCCAAGATGCTGTATCCGCAGGCTGACATTACCGTGGCAGGCTTTGAGATCACCGACCGCCGTGACTTCTACGATCTGGCGGTGGGTAACGTGCCTTTCGGTCAGTACAAGGTCAACGATAAGGCGTACAACAAGCTGGGATTTTCCATCCACAATTATTTCTTTGCGAAAGCCATCGACCAAGTGCGTCCGGGCGGCGTGGTGGCGTTCGTCACCAGCCGCTACACCATGGACAGCAAGGACAGCACCGCCCGCAAGCACATGGCAGAGCGTGCCGACTTGCTGGGCGCGATCCGTCTGCCGAATAATGCGTTCAAGGCGAATGCTGGCACCGAAGTGGTTTCGGATATTATCTTCCTGCAAAAGCGTGACCGCCCCATCGACCATGAGCCGGACTGGGTGCAGCTTGGCAAGACCGAGGACGGCTTTGCCATCAACCAGTATTTTGTGGACCACCCGGAGATGGTGCTGGGCGAGCTGACCACCGAAAGCACCCCATACGGACACGATCTGACCGTTGCGCCCATTGAGGGCGCAGTGCTGGCCGACCAGCTTGCCGAAGCGGTACAGCATATTGAGGGCCAGTATGTTGAAGTCGAGGTGGAAACACCAGATGTTGCGGATGCAGAAGTCGAGCGCAAGACGCTCCCCGCTGACCCGGATGTAAAGAATTTCTCCTATGCCGTGGTGGACGGTGAGGTGTACTACCGAGAAAATTCGATTATGACGCAGGTGGAGTTGTCCGATAATGCCAAAGCCCGTGTCACCGGCATGGTGGAACTGCGGCAGATCGTTAACCAGCTGATTCAGGAGCAGCTGGACGATTACCCGGATGAGGACATTAAGACAACCCAAGCAAAGCTGAACACAGCTTATGACGCTTTTACCGCAAAATACGGTCTGCTCAACGACCGCAAAAATGGGCGTTTGTTTGAGGATGATTCTTCCTACTATCTGCTCTGCTCTTTGGAAAATCTCGATGAGAATAAACAGCTCAAAAGCAAGGCGGATATGTTCACCAAGCGAACGATTCGCCCAGAGCACACGGTCACCAGCGTGGACACCCCCAGCGAAGCACTGGCAGTGTCCATTGGAGAACATGGCCGTGTTGATCTGCCCTATATGGCGGAACTTCTCGGCTCTCCCGGCGATTATGAGCGTATTACCACAGAGCTGCAAGGCGTGATTTTCAAAGACCCTTCTGCGGATGCAGATGAGCCGGAAGCAGGCTGGCAGACTGCGGACGAGTATCTTTCCGGCAATGTGCGGAATAAACTGCGCATGGCTCAGCTTGCCGCTGAAAGCCACCCGGAGTTCAAGATCAATGTGGAGGCTTTGACCAAAGCGCAGCCGAAGGACCTTGAAGCATCAGAAATCGACATCCGACTGGGTGCCACATGGCTGAATCCCGCCATTGTGCAGCAGTTTATGATGGAGACTTTTCAGCCGCCCTACCGCATCCGCTATAACAACCTGATCCAAGTCCGCTACTCTCCATTTACGTCCGAATGGCGCATCGGCAACAAATCTGCCGCCGGAATGTATGATATCATGTCCACCGAAACCTACGGCACCCACCGGGCCACCGCCTACAAGATTTTGGAGGACACCTTGAATTTGCGGGACTGCCGCATTTATGATACCATTGAGGAGGATGGTAAAGAGCGGCGTGTCCTGAACCAGAAGGAGACGATGCTTGCCCAGCAGAAGCAGCAGGCCATCAAGGATACCTTTGCAGGCTGGGTTTGGCAAGACCCGCAGCGGCGGAATCTGCTGGTGAAGCAGTATAACGAGTTGTTCAATAGTACCCGGCCCCGCGAGTATGACGGAAGCCATATCCATTTTGTCGGTATGAACCCGGAGATCAATCTGCGGGAACATCAGCGCAATGCAGTTGCTCATGTGCTTTATGGTAGGAACACCCTGCTCGCCCACGAGGTGGGTGCCGGCAAAAGTTTTGAGATGGCAGCTTCGGCAATGGAATCTAAGCGTTTGGGCCTGTGTCAGAAAAGCCTGTTCGTGGTACCCAACCATCTGACCGAGCAGTGGGCCAGCGAGTTCCTGCGGCTATACCCCAATTCAAAGCTGCTCGTTACCAGCAAGAAAGACTTTGAACCCGCCAATCGAAAGCGTTTTTGCGCCCGCATCGCAACCGGCGACTACGATGCCGTCATTATCGGCCACTCGCAGTTTGAGAAAATCCCTCTTTCTGCGGAACGGCAGGCACGGATCATCGAAGATCAGATCGAGGAAATCGAAAAAGCCATTGCAGAGGCCAAGGAACAGTCCGGTGAGCATTTTACCGTGAAACAGATGGAAAAGACACGGAAAACACTGGAGGTGAAACTGAAAAAGCTACAGTCCACCGATCGCAAGGATGATGTGGTCACATTTGAACAATTAGGCGTAGATAGGTTATTTGTGGACGAGAGCCAGAACTACAAGAACCTATATCTTTACACCAAGATGCGCAATGTTGCCGGCCTTTCTACCTCCGAAGCACAGAAGTCCAGCGATATGTTCGGCAAGTGTCGTTATCTGGATGAAGTGACTGGCGGGCGCGGCGTGATTTTCGCAACGGGAACGCCTATCAGCAACTCCATGACGGAAATGTACACACTGATGCGCTATTTGCAGTACAGCACTCTCCAGCAGAAACAACTGACCCACTTTGATGCATGGGCTTCTACGTTTGGCGAGACCACCACGGCCATTGAGCTTGCGCCGGAAGGAACCGGCTACCGTGCGCGCACACGTTTTGCCAAGTTCTTTAATCTGCCGGAGCTGATGAATATGTTCAAGGAGGCAGCGGACATCAAGACTTCCGACCAGTTGCATCTGCCTGTTCCGGAAGCCAAGTTTGAAACTGTCGTGGTCAAACCCTCGGAAATCCAGCAGGACATGGTGAAATCCCTGAGCGAACGCGCTGCTGAGGTGCATAGCGGTGCGGTTGACCCCTCGGTGGACAATATGCTGAAGATCACCTCGGACGGACGTAAAATCGGCCTTGACCAGCGGCTGATGAATCCGCTCACCCCGGATGACCCGGACAGCAAGCTGAATGCCTGCGTCGACAATGTTCTGCGTATCTGGAACGAAACCAAAGAGGATAATCTGACGCAGCTGATTTTCTGCGATATGTCCACGCCCAAGGGAGACGGCTCGTTCAATGTCTACGATGATATTCGCACAAAGCTGCTTGCCGCCGGGGTGCCGGAATCGGAGGTCGAGTTCATCCACAACGCTGATACTGAAGGTAAGAAAGCGGATTTGTTCTCCAAAGTCCGCAGCGGCAAGGTGCGTGTCCTGCTGGGCAGCACTGCAAAGATGGGCGCAGGCACCAATGTCCAGACCCTGCTGGTGGCCGTGCATCATCTGGATGTAGGCTGGCGACCGTCCGATATGACCCAACGCAACGGCCGAATCATCCGTCAGGGCAACAAAAACAAACAAGTTTACGTCTATAATTACGTCACGGAGGGAACATTCGACGCCTACCTCTGGCAAACGCTGGAAAACAAGCAGAAGTTTATTTCGCAGATCATGACGAGCAAATCTCCGATGCGCTCCTGTGATGATGTGGATGAGCAGGCTCTTTCGTATGCCGAGGTCAAGGCCCTATGCGCAGGCGACCCGCGCATCCGGGAAAAGATGGATCTGGATGTGCAGGTAGCAAAGCTCAAGGTGCTGCGCTCGGATTACCAGAACCAGAAATATCGTCTGGAAGATAAGCTGCTCAAGCATTACCCGGAGGAAATTCAGAAAGCGAAGAACCGTATTGCGGCTCTGAAAAACGATGCCCAAATCGCAGACGCACACCCGCAGGATAAGGAGAACTTCTGCGGCATGACGATCAAGGGCATGGTGTTCGATGAGAAAAAAGCCGCTGGTGAGCGGCTGATGCTCGCCTGCAAGGAGATGCCGAATGCGGATATGATGCTGCTGGGCACCTATCGCGGCTTTGAGCTGAATATTCGCTTTGACAGTTTCAAGAATGAGCATCAAATCGTTCTCCGCGGCGAGCTGAGTTATCCGGTACCGCTGGGCGATGACCCTCGCGGCAACATCGTCCGTCTGGACAATGCCATCGACAATTTCGCTGACCGTATTGCAGATGCCGAAAATGCTCTGCAAAACCTTGAACAGCAGAAGCAGGCCGCAGAGGTCGAAGTGGCAAAGCCCTTTGCACAGGAGGAGGAACTGGCCGAAAAGTCTGCCCGCCTTGCAGAATTGGATGCGCTGTTGAACATGGAGCATCAGTCCAGCCGGACAGAACCCGAAGCGGAAGAAAAGCCGGATGCCCGCCCCTCTGTGCTGGCTGCGTTGGAAGAAAAGGCTGATAAAGTGGAGCCTGTCCGACCATTCAAATCTTACTTGGATAAGGATGGTGATGCCCGGTGACGGAGCACCGTGACCAGCAGATCCATTTTCGTGTCAGCAAAGTCGAACTGGAACGCATTCGTCAGAAGATGGAAAGTTGCGGTATTTTGAGCATTGGCTCTTATCTGCGAAAAATGGCTCTGGATGGTTACTGCCTGAATCTTGATTTACCACAGCTGCGTCGGATGGCGTACCTTCTTCAGAATTGCAGCAACAACCTGAATCAGGTGGCGAAACGGGCCAATGAAAGCGGGCAGCTCTATGCCGCCGATTTAGAGGACTTGCGTAGTCGGTTGGATGAGCTGATAGCTATTGGCAAGCAACTTCTCGCCAAACTCACCGAACTCTAAAAAATTTCCCGCAGTAGGAGGCTGCGGGTTTACATAACGGTTGACACCCTTGCAAGGCAAGGGGCGATACCTTTATAATAGGGGCGAAAAAGAAAGGCTGGTGTTTGATATGAGGTTTTTATTCAAGATGATGCTTGCCCCGATCTCTCTGTTCGTGGCTTTTCTGGCTCTGATGGCAAAGTGGCTGCTTACTCTGTCCAGCTATGTTGTCGCGCCGTTGATGCTGTATATCTTTGGCTGCGGCATCTACACCGTCTACCGCCAGACTTGGGATCAATTTCTGATTCTGCTGGTTGCCGAATTTCTCTGCTTTGTCCTTTTTGTCGGCGCAACTGCAATGGTGGAGGGCGTTGAGAAATTCAGCGGTTGGCTCCGGGACCTGATTTGATTTTGAATCTTCTTGCCGCCTTCGGGCGGCTTTTTCATTTAGGAGGTGATCTGCTCTGGCTGCTACTCGTCTGATCGCACTGCATCAGCACAAAGGAAAATCTATTGCCGCCTGCCTGAAAGACCGCACCAACTATGCACAGAATCCTGACAAGACTGAAAAAGGCGAACTTGTCAGCAGCTATCAATGCAGCCCGCTTACTGTGGACGAGGAGTTCATGCTCACAAAAAAGCTGTACGAGCAGGCCACCGGGCGCAGCCAAAAAAGTAACATTATCGCCTATCAGATACGGCAATCTTTCCGACCTGGTGAAATTACGGCTGAAGAAGCAAACCGCATCGGTTATGAGTTGGCCTCCCGGTTTCTGAAAGGCAAACACGCTTTTATCGTTGCAACGCATACCGATCGGGAACACATTCACAATCACATTATCTATAACTCGACCACTCTGGACGGCACAAGAAAATTCCGGGATTTTTTCTTTTCCGGTCTGGCAGTGCAGCGGTTGAGCGACCTGATTTGTCTGGAGCATCAGCTGTCAGTCATTGAAAAGAAGCCTTACCGGGAACGGCAGAAGCGCATCACTTACCCACCAAAGGAGAGCAACCGCGACCGGCTGTGCAGTGTAATCGACGAGATTTTGCAGCAGAAGCCCACCGACTACGAAGATTTTCTGCAAAAGCTGGAACAGCAGGGCTATGAAATCAAACGCGGCAAATACACTTCCGTTAAAGGCGCACGGCAGAAACGCTTTATCCGGTTAAAGACACTGGGTGCCGGGTACAGCGAGGATGAAATCAAAGCAGTCATTGCCGGAAAAGCCGAACACCGCCCACATCAGAAGCAACCTCCCAAAGAGCAGCCGTTCCAGTTGCTGGTTGACATTCAAGCAAAACTTGCCGAGGGCAAAGGTGGCGGCTACGAACGCTGGGCGAAGAAGTACAACTTGAAAGAGATGTCCAAAACGCTGATTTTTTTGCAGGAGCAGAAAATCGGCAGTGCGGATGACCTGAAAGAGCGTGCTGATGCTGCACTTTCTCGCTATCACAAACTGGGCGATTCCATCAAGGCCGCCGAGAAGCGTATGGCAGAAATCGCCGTCCTCCGGGCGCACATCGTCAACTATGCCAAGACCCGGCCTGTATACGATGCTTACCGCAAATCCGGGTACAGCTCCAAATTTTTGGAAGCGCACCGGGAAGAAGTCACGCTGCATAAGACGGCGAAAACCGCTTTCAATGAATCCGGCCTGAAAAAGCTGCCCAAAGTGAAAGACCTGAATGCAGAGTATTCGGCTTTGCTCACCAAGAAAAAAGCACTCTACCCAGAGTACCGAAAGACACGGGATGAGATGCAGGAAATCGTAAAAGCACAGAAGAATGTGGAACTGTTCTTTGCGGAGGAAAAGGACTCCAAGCAAGTCGAGCAGATCCGATAAAACAGTCCCTGAGAACTTTGCCGCTTATCCGGCAGGGTTCTCAGGGTCTTTTTTGCTTATTGCTCAGTCTGTACTTGGAACGGCTTTTCCGGCAGTTTCAATTTGTTTGGCAACCATATTTTCCAATTCCCCCGTAATCGTTGCACAATTTGCAACACGATAATTCCAGAAGTAAGAAACGCCTTCACACTCCTCAACGGACAAATCGCTGTTGACCAAAAGCAGTCGGTCGGAGGTTACTTTCAGCTTTTCGCACAGAGCAGCATATTTTCCATAATCAATGCTTCGGCTGGACGATTTGGCTTCCACCCAGAAGAATTTTCCGTTGATGGAAAACGCAACATCCAGTTCATGCGTGCTCCCTGCGGATGCCGCTTCTGAAAGAATCACATTGGAGCAAAGCGAAACTTCTGCGCCCTGCTCCTCCTGATAGCGATTCAAAATCTGCTGAACCTGATGCTCCACAAAAAGTTCCAGCCACTTCCCGCTCAGGAAATGCCGGACAGTCTCATTTTGCGCAAGCTCATAGACGATATTCTGCGGATAGATCACAATGGATGCAAAAAGTCCCATTTTATCCCACGTCTGAGCGATTTCCGAAAGTGTGGCAAACGAATTCTTGGAAGTACCCTTTGGGATACGAAACGAAAAAGAGCCGTCACTCTGCATATGTGTCCGAATAAACTGCAAGAAATCCACCACTACCGGGTCGCAAAGAGCTTCGCCTGTTTTCCATGCCATCCGCTGAACGGCAATCGGCGGAAGTTTTTTCGGTACGACCTGCTGAACGATTCTATACCCACAGCGTTCCAGATGCTCCAATGCGGTCAAAGGCTTCGGAGGGATTTTTTCTTTAACTTCGGACTTTTCTGCACCGGATGTATTCTCAGTCAGATAGTTAAACTTCCATCCGTATTCCCAAGCAGGCGAACGGGTCAACACACCAACTGCATGAAATCCGCTGTCCGGTTCCTCCATCGGAAATGTGATTTTGTTCTTTTGGATATTGATTTGGAGCGTTTTATTTTTCAGCGCTATCTGATAAGCGTCAAGAAGGAATTCCTTTCCCTTATATGTCAGCTCACTGGAACTATTTGCAGAAAGGCCAGCATTTTTTGCCAAAGAGAGAAGCAGACAGGTCGCTTTGGGCAGCTCAAGGATATGCTCCATCTGCGCAGCGTCCGGAATCACTTCCACATTTGCGTTATCGGGCTGCGGCAATTCGTCTGCCGGAGTCTCCTTTGCTGGTGCAGAAACTTCGGGTGTCATTTTTGAAGCAGCCTCAGATTTTCCAGACTTGGGCAAAGGTTTCGGCTCCGTATAGACCTCAGCAATAAATAATTCATAGGAATCGATGCACGAAAGTTTTCCTGCCGCTGCAAGTCCCACATAAATCGCAGCCGCCCGTGAGGAATCGCCATAATACTTTTTAGAATCCGCTGCGGCAGCAATATCAGAAAAAGCATTATATCTGCTCAGCGACTCCGCCTTTTCCGGGAACTGCTTCAACGCACGGCAGTAGAGCCACTCAAAGAACGAATCCATGTACGGCTCTGTCGGATACTCGTTTCCTTCCAGAGAGTAACGTAGCAGCTCTCCACTGGTTCGCAGCCGAGTGTCCTTATGGACTTTGGGTGGCTCACAGGTCAGAAGGTCAGCGAATGGCCCACCATGTTCAAACACTTTGGTGGCTTCAAAAACCGTGCTGATGGGTACATCCTGCGCAACAGAATCCAGATGCAGCAAAAGCCGCAGAGAAGAAACAGCTTCACCCTCCGGCTGAACGGATGCAGAGCTGACTTCCAGAATCGAAACATCAGGGTCTGTTGTATGGACGGCATCATGGACGGCACGGATATTCTGCCGCTTGCTGCCTTTTATCCATGTGAATGTCACCGGCTGTTCTCTGCAATAGGGATAGCCGGATATGGGAAAACAAATGGTTCGTGTTGCCATGAACACCTCCAACTTTTTAGGACAAACAAGTTTATGTAAATCAAGTATAGCACAATCCCGGATGTGCTGCATAGCACTATTTTCTGCTTCCGGGAATCCATCTGTGCAAAAAGTGCCGATACCACAGGCATCGGCACTCAGATTAAAAAGCATTTTTCAAAAATGTGCAGCCTGCATCCACTGGATGCAGAACACAAGGGGTTTGGGCACAGCCCAACAAGCATTTTGAATTTGATTTTTAGAAATCGGATTCAAAAATTGCAAGTTGGTACCAGCTTGCACTGCTTGCCACAACAATGCGTCCTTTTTGTCCGCAATTTGTAATTTTCAGATTGGAGAAAAACGCCATGGCAAAGACGAAGGCTGAAGAAAAAGCTCTCAACCTTGATTAGATTTTGTTTAACTGCCGGGATTATCTGCGCGCTGCGCGCAACTCCGGCTCGTTCTTTGAAAAGCGTGATATCCCCCGCAGTACAGCCCCGAAGTTCTCAGAAAGGTCATGGAACAGGTAGAGAACTTTGAGGAGAACAATTAAGCATTTTCTCGTTTTAACGTGGGATTAGATTGCTGTAGACCTTAATACAAAAAGATAGATAATGAAAATCTGGTGTCTGCTGGTACCAAAAAGCAGTTTGGCATCCTGAAAGACCTGATGAACCGCTCCGACGTGGATATCATCGTCAATGCCTGTGATGCAGGGTAGTGCGGTTAGGTGACTTAAGAGAGAAAAAAGAGACCTCATCTCGTAAAAAAGTCAATGCGGTCGTCTGCTTCTGTATTGAAATACAGTGGACGACCGCGTTGATCTTTGATGAGCAAGTACTGCCATTCATAGTATTGGAACCGAATTTGCTGATGGTTTCCAATCGCTGTTTGGATATT
>OGGO01001195.1_pt1 | contig 14914 bp, 9 predicted proteins | sample 1571231 | NCBI WGS metagenome assembly OGGO01 (sample SAMEA2582036, study PRJEB24529) | metagenome | biome: Human gut stool | place: China | collected 2011 | reverse complement strand
CTCGCAAAAAAGCAGCTCGATTCATTATTGATAATGCAAAAGGCGCTGAAGCGGCTGAATAATAGTTTGCTCAACTAGGTACATGAAAAGGTGAACACATGTATGTACCAATCGTAGTTGAACAAAGTGAACGCGGTGAGCGTTCCTATGATATATACTCTCGCTTATTAAAGGATCGCATTATCTTCCTCGGTGGTCCCATCGATGATAATGTGGCTAATGCGGTTATTGCGCAAATGCTATTCCTAGAAGCAGAGGATCCTGACAAGGATATCCATTTGTACATTAATAGCCCCGGCGGTGTTGTAACTGCCGGCATGGCTATTTATGATACGATGCAATATATTAAACCAGATGTGTCTACTATTTGTGTAGGCTCTGCAGCGAGCATGGGTGCTGTGCTTTTAACAGCCGGTACTAAAGGCAAACGTTATGCGTTACCTCATGCACGCGTTATGATTCACCAACCATTAGGTGGTGTACAAGGGCAAGCATCTGAAATTGAAATCCATGCCCGTGAGATTCTTCGCATGCGTGAAGAGTTAAATGGTATCTTAGCTTCTCGCAGTGGACAAGATATTGAAGTAGTAGCTCGCGATACAGATCGCGATAACTTCATGAGTGCTCAGGATGCCGTTGAATACGGCTTAATCGATGAGGTGCTCACTAGAGAACCTGTAGAAAGCAAGTAATGGAGGCGCCCCTTGGCAAAAGATAAAGACACAATGCGCTGCAGTTTTTGTGGACGCACAAGCGAAGAAGTCCGCAAATTAGTGGCGGGTCCTAACGTGTATATTTGCGATGAATGCGTTGAAGTATGTGAACGTATCATCGCTGATGAGTTGGGTACTGTTGAAACGGACGACTTCAACTTAAAAGAATTGCCAACGCCGAGAGATATTAAGGCTCATCTTGACGAATATGTTATTGGTCAAGATGATGCTAAAATCTCTTTAGCCGTGGCTGTATATAATCACTACAAACGCTTACAAACAGATAATGTAGTAGATGATGTAGAATTACAAAAGGCTAATGTATTGTTCATTGGTCCTACTGGTAGTGGTAAAACACTATTGGCTCAAACCTTAGCGAAAATGCTAGAAGTGCCATTTGCTATTGCAGATGCTACAAGCTTAACTGAAGCTGGTTACGTAGGGGAAGATGTGGAAAATATCTTGCTCAAAATTATCCAAGCTGCAGATTATGATATAGCTCGGGCTGAGCGCGGCATTATCTATATCGATGAAATCGATAAGATTGCTCGTAAGTCTGAGAATCCTTCCATTACACGTGATGTGTCTGGTGAAGGTGTACAACAAGCATTGCTTAAAATCTTAGAAGGTACCGTTGCTTCTGTTCCTCCTCAAGGTGGTAGAAAGCATCCAAATCAAGAAATGCTTCAAATCGATACGACAAATATTCTCTTTATTTGTGGTGGTGCATTTGATGGTATGGATCGGGTTATTACTAAGCGTACAGCTAAGAAAACCCTTGGTTTTGGTGCAGACGTGCAACGTAAAGAAGAACGTAATGTATCGGCTATCTTAAAAGATGTTGTACCTGAAGATTTATTGAAGTTTGGTTTGATTCCTGAGTTCATTGGCCGGTTGCCTGTGATGGTAACATTAGATCAATTGGACAGAGATGCATTAATCCAAATTTTGACAAAGCCTAAAAATGCATTAACAAAACAATATGAAAAAATTCTATCCCTTGATGGTGTAGAGTTAACTTTCACTGAAGATGCATTAGAAGAAATCGCTGATGAAGCATTACAGCGAAAAACAGGTGCTCGTGGTTTGCGTGCTATCATTGAAAAGGTGATGAAACGCGTTATGTTCGAAGTTCCTTCCATGCCGGAAGTAACTAAGTGCATCGTGAATCGTGAATCCGTTCTGAGCACAGGTGAACCTATACTCAAAAATGAGGCAGACCAAGACATCCAGTTGAAATCGTAATTCGAAGAAACTCATTTCTGTGTAGGAATGAGTTTCTTTTCATAATATAAATACCTGGAGGAAGTATGAATTTACTCGAAATTGGGATCCCTACCGTACCTCTTAGAGGCATGGTTGTATACCCAAATATCGTGATTCACCTCGATATCGGTCGAGACAAATCCATTAAAGCGGTAGAGGCCGCGATGAACGAGGATCGCATTTTAGCAGTTGTGACCCAAAAGGATGATGCTGTTGATGCACCGACCGTTCATGATTTAGCCCAAATGGGTACATTAGTAAAAATCAAGCAAATGTTACGCTTACCAGGTGGTATTGTACGTGTTCTTGTAGAGGGCATTACACGTATTCGCGTAATGAATATTACAAGTATGGATCCGTACTATGTAGGGGACTACGAACGCGTAGCCTCTGAGTTTGAAGATGATGTGGAGCTAGAAGCTTATCGTCGTCTCGTGCAGTCTAAATTCGGTGAATGGGCAGAAGAAGCTAAATCTGTTACAGATGAAGGCGTAACGCGCGTTATGGAATTGCGCGACCCATGTGAATTAGCTGACCAAGTTGCATTCTTGTTGCCAATCAATAATTTGAAACGCCAAGAGTTATTAGAGGAATTATCTGTAGCTCGTCGTCTCAACATGATTGTAGGCATTTTAAATATGGAGTTACAAATCTCTGATTTGGAAAATTCCATTAATAATCAAGTGCGTCAATCCATGGAAAAAGCGCAAAAAGAATATTTCTTGCGCGAAAAAATCCGCGTTATCCACGATGAGTTGGGTGACAAAGGTGATCCAGAGGAAGAAGCAGAAGAATTACGCGTTAAATTGAAAGCGCTTAACTTAAGTGAAGATGTACATACGCGTATTGATAAAGAAATTTCCCGTTATAGCCGCATGCCGCAATTGATGCCTGAAGCAACAATTTTGCGCAACTACCTAGATTGGGTGTTGGCGTTACCGTGGAATGAATTGACTGAAGACCGCTTAGACATCAAGGAAGCTCATGAGATACTTGAGGCTGACCATTATGGCCTTGAAAAGGTAAAAAAACGCATTCTTGAGTTCTTAGCTGTTCGTAAGTTGACTGGTAAAAATAGTGGTTCCATCCTTTGCTTAGTGGGTCCACCAGGGGTTGGTAAAACATCCTTGGCCACATCTATTGCTAAAGCGATGAACCGTAAGTTTATTCGTGCATCCTTGGGCGGTGTTCGCGATGAAGCTGAAATCCGCGGTCATCGTCGTACGTATATTGGTGCCTTGCCTGGTCGCATGATCCAAGGCCTTAAGAATGTAGGTACTAAGAATCCTGTATTCTTATTGGATGAAATTGATAAACTCGCATCTGATTATAAAGGTGATCCATCCTCTGCATTGTTAGAGGTATTGGATCCTGAACAAAATAGCACATTTAGCGATCACTTCATCGAAGTACCATTCGACTTCTCCGAAGTATTCTGGATTACTACAGCTAACGTAGCATCCAATATTCCTGGTCCTTTGTTAGACCGTATGGAAATTATTGAATTGTCTAGCTATATGGAAGAAGAGAAACTAGAAATCGCTAAGCGTTACTTAACTCCTAAGCAAATTAAGAAAAATGGCCTTGAAGACTACAAGGTCAAATTATCTGATGCTGTGTTGAGAAAAGTAATTTCCGAATATACTCGCGAAGCTGGTGTTCGTACCTTAGAAAAAACAATTGCAAAGATTTGCCGTAAAATCGCTTTCAAAGTAGTTGAAGAAGGTGGCGATGCACCAAAAGTAACTACTAAGAATCTTCATGAGTTCTTAGGTGCTCCTATTTTTGTTGACCAAGAACGGGAAAAGAAACCTCAAGTTGGCTATGTAAATGGCTTAGCGTGGACTTCTGTTGGTGGCGTAGTGTTACCTTGTGAAGCTACGACTATGAATGGCACCGGCAAATTGGCATTAACTGGTAGCTTAGGCAAGGTTATGCAAGAGTCTGGCCAAGCAGCGATGAGTTACATTCGCCACAATGCAAAAGCATTAAAAATTGAAGAAGATTTCTATAAGAAACTCGATATTCACGTTCACTTGCCAGAAGGGGCAACACCTAAAGATGGTCCTTCTGCAGGTATTACAATGACACTGGCAATGGTATCTATTTTGACAAACCGCAAGGTTCGTTCTGATATTGCCATGACTGGTGAAATCACATTGCGTGGCCGCGTATTACCAATAGGCGGCTTAAAAGAAAAATTATTAGCAGCCTTGTCTCATGGCGTTAAAGAGGTGTTGATTCCAAAAGGTAATGAAAAGGATATTGCAGAATTACCTGACATTGTAAAAGAAGGACTCATTATTACGCCAGTTAAGACAATGGATGAAGTATTAGCAAAGGCACTTGTGTAATGCAAAAAAAGAAAAAATCCACTAAACAAATGGGGCCAAAACCACAATATACACGAAAAGAACCGAAGGGGCCTCGTATTATAGCAGCAAAATATAATACCTCCTGTGTGAAGGCGGATCAATATCCTGAAGGGGATACTGTGGAAATCGCTTTTCTAGGACGCTCTAATGTGGGCAAATCTTCGTTGATTAACTCGTTGTGTAATTATCGTGGGTTAGCCCTCGTTAGTGGCCAGCCAGGTAAGACAAAGACGATAAACTATTTTGACATTGAGTCAAAAGAGGATATTTCTGAAACAGAGGAACGCAGATACAATTGGTTCCTCGTAGACCTTCCTGGGTATGGTTTTGCAAAGACAAATAAAGGAAACCGCAATTTGTGGTCTTCCTTTATTGCCGATTATATTTTACATTCTGAACGATTGATGTTGTTGTGCTTGCTTATCGATGGTCGTCATCCAGAGATGCCTATTGATAAGGTAGCCTACGATTGGCTTGTTGAGGCTGGGGTGCCACTACAAATTGTGGTTACTAAAGCTGATAAGCTAACGGCTAAAGAAAAGTCTGCGAACTTGGCTAAAATTAAGGAACTGTATCCAACGGATACACCGCCTATTTTATATAGCTCCTTAAAACATACAGGTCGTGAGCTTTTACAACAACGAATCAATAAAGTTCTAGTAGGAGATGAAGCATGAGTCAAACCAATGAGTTAGAGATTATGGAACGCATTGCTCTAGATTTAGAGGGCGTTGAAGAATCTCTTGCATCATCTTTTAATACAGGTGCAGAAGACTTTAATGCACTGATTCGACCATTATCAGCGGCTGGTGGCAAGCGTTTACGCGCTCAATTATGTCTATTGATTGCCAATGCAGGCACATCTGTAGAACGTCAGCGCATTAGAATTGCAGAAGCCGTAGAAATGCTTCATTTAGCAACACTGATTCACGATGATGTATTAGATCAAGCTGAGATTCGTCGCGGTGAAGATACAATTCATACGCACAAAGGCAATAAAATCGCCATTCTTAGTGGTGATTACTTATTTGCTAAGGCTTTCCAAATCGTATCTGAAATGCCTAATATGAAGTATTTACAAGTTTTCTCTCATATCATTACATGTCTCGTAGAAGGCGAGTTCATGCAAATGGAAGATGTATATCGTATCGATCAAGGGATTGAGCGCTATATGACTAAGACTCAAAAGAAAACAGCGGACTTTATGGAAGGCTGTATGGAATTAGGTGGCCTCTTAGGGGGCTGGAGTGAGTCTGAAATCGTTGAGTTGAAAAAATACGGTCACGCTTTGGGGATGGCATTCCAAATTACAGATGATATCATGGATTATCGTGAAACAACTGAGACTACAGGTAAACCTGTAGGGAATGACCTACGCGAAGGTTTATTGACCTATCCTTTATTAAGTATCGTAAACGATGACAATAAAGATAGATTGCTTGCAGATATTAAAGCCTTGAATAATGGCGGTAATGAGCAAGATATTATCGATTACGTTATCGCACAAGGTGGTATCGACAATACATTAGCGGTAGCTGATAAATATTGTAAAGATGCGTTAGCCGCACTTGCTGCAGTACGTGATTTCCCAGGCAAGGAATTCCTTGTGATGGCTGTAGAAAATCTAGCTGATAGAAAGGTATAATATGGAACCGTTCGAACCAAAACCGGATTTCGAATATCCCATGCAAAAACCTTCTTTTGATAGTGTAGTTCGTCAAAAACGGCGTGAAGCAGAGCAAAAAGCAGAGCAAGAACGGTATAAGGTGGCAAATCTACAAGTTCCTGAGGAACTGGAGAATGAACCAATTTATACTGAAATGGAACAGAAAATGATGGATGAAGCTCGGGAGCTATCCCTTGTAGGCCATCTATCTGAATTGAGAAAACGGCTTATTTTGATGGCAGTAGCCATTATTGTGGGGACTTGTATTTCTTACTATTATGTAGACCTATTATTAGAAATACTCCTCAAGCCTGCAGGCAAGCTCTACTATATGAGACCTACTGAAGCTTTCTTTACCTATATGAAAGTATCTATAGTAGGGGGGCTCATTATAGCAGCGCCTATTATACTGCATCAGATTTGGCTCTTTGTTAAGCCTGCCTTAACTGTGCGAGAAAAACAGTTGTCCAACTGGATCTTACCGGTAGCGATTGTTTTATTTGGTATTGGCATTGTATTTTCTTATTTTCTTGTATTGCCTGCGGCCGTGAAGTTCTTCATGGGCTTTGCCACCGACGAATTACAACCGATGTTTTCCATTGGTCAGTATATGGACTTTGTATTGTCCTTTGTACTGCCTTTTGGATTTATCTTTGAACTGCCGTTGATCTTAATTATTTTGGGATATTTCAACTTAATAACATCACGTTTTTTAAAAACGAAACGAAAGATATTTATTCTTATATCCTTTATCATAGGTGCTGTCATTTCACCAACACCGGATATGTTCTCTCAAACGATGATTGCATTGCCTATGATATTGCTATATGAAACGAGCCTATTTGTATTGGCTAAGATTATGAAGCGCTAAGGAGTATTTTTAGGAGGAACGATGAAAACCTACGAAAATTTAACCACTTATAACCCCGGTGAAATAGAAGGGAAATGGTATTCTTATTGGGAAAATCAAGGATACTTTCACGAAGAAGTAGACACTAATAAAGAGCCATTTAGTATCGTATTACCGCCTCCTAATGTAACAGGTATGTTGCACATGGGCCATGCTCTTGATAATACATTGCAAGATATCCTTATTCGTTTCAAACGCATGCAAGGTTATAATGTGTTGTGGATGCCTGGTACAGACCATGCTGGTATTGCTACTCAAATCAAAGTAGAAGAGATGCTCGCTAAAGAAGAAGGCAAATCCCGCTATGATTTAGGTCGTGAGAAATTCGTAGAACGCGTATGGGAATGGAAAAAAGAATACGGTGATACTATCGTAAAACAAATCCGTAGCCTTGGCGCATCTTGTGACTGGACTCGCGAACGCTTTACATTGGATGATGGTTACTACCATGCAGTGCGCGAAGTATTTGTAAAACTTTATGAAAAAGGTTTGATCTATCGCGGTGAGCGCATCATCAACTGGTGCCCTCGTTGTGCGACGGCTTTATCTGATGTAGAAGTTGAACATGAAGATGAACACGGCCATTTATGGCATATTAAATATCCTGTAAAAGGTGAAGATAATCGCTTCGTAGTGGTAGCAACAACACGTCCAGAAACAATGTTTGGTGACGTAGCGGTAGCGGTAAACCCTGAAGACGATCGTTATAAAGATCTCATCGGTAAAACTTTGGTATTGCCATTCGTTAACCGTGAGATTCCTGTAATCGCCGATGACTATGTAGATGCAAGCTTCGGTACAGGTTGTGTAAAAATTACGCCTGCTCATGACCCTAACGACTTTGAAATGGGCCAACGCCACGATTTAGAGTCTATTGTTGTTATGAACAATGATGCCACAATGAATGAAGGGGCTGGTAAGTTCAATGGCTTGCCTCGTGAACAAGCGCGTAAACAAGTAGTAGCTGAACTTCAAGAGTTAGGCTTACTTGAAAAAATCGATGACCATGATCATGCAGTAGGTCATTGCTCCCGTTGTAATACAATCATTGAACCAATGGTATCTAAACAATGGTTCGTAGATATGAAACCGTTGGCAGAACCAGCTCTTAAAGTTGTTAAAGAACATGAAGTAGAATTCGTGCCTGAACGCTTTACTAAAACATATGTAAACTGGCTTGAAAACATCCGTGACTGGACGATTTCTCGTCAATTATGGTGGGGCCATCGCATTCCTGCATGGTACTGTGATGACTGTGGCGAAACTATCGTAAGTCGTGAAGACATTACAGAATGTCCTCATTGTCACGGGCATGTAACACAAGATCCAGACGTTCTTGATACATGGTTTAGCTCTGGCTTGTGGCCATTTGCTACGATGGGCTGGCCTGACCAAACTCCAGAGCTTAAACAATGGTACCCAACAAGTGTTCTCGTAACTGGTTACGATATCATCTTCTTCTGGGTAGCTCGTATGATCTTTATGGCTCTTGAGTTCGAAGATGAAATTCCGTTCAAACACGTATTCATCCACGGTCTTGTTCGCGATAGCCAAGGTCGTAAGATGAGTAAATCCTTAGGCAATGGTATCAACCCACTTGACGTTATTGACCAATTTGGTGCTGATGCATTGCGCTTCACTCTTGTAACAGGCAATACACCTGGTAACGACATGCGTTTCTACATGGAACGTGTGGAAGCAAACCGTAATTTTGCTAACAAGATTTGGAATGCTTCTAAATTCGTATTGATGAATCTTACGAATTATGATGAAAGCTTCGTTCCAACTGTAGATGATTTAACTTTAGCTGATCAATGGATTATTCAAAAATACAATGAAACAGTACAAAGCGTAACATCTAATCTCGATAAATTCGAATTAGGTGAAGCGGCAAGTTCCGTATATGACTTCATTTGGAATACGTACTGTGACTGGTATATTGAATTGGCGAAACCTCGTTTGTACAGTGAAAGCAACGAACGCGATCGTCGTACAGTTCAATACTTACTCGTAACTATCTTGCGTCACATGCTTGAATTGTTACATCCGTTCATGCCGTTCGTAACAGAACATATTTGGCAACACTTGCCTCATGAAGGGGACAGCATCGTAGTTACTAAATGGCCAGAAGCATTGAACTTTGACAATCTTGACGGCGCAGCTCGTCAAATGGAAGTGATGATGGATGCTATTAAAGGCATTCGTAACATGCGTGCTGAAATGAACGTACCGTTAGGTAAAAAAGCAGAGGTTATCGTGGCGCCTACAGATGTAGCATTAGCTCAAACTGTAGCAGATCATAGCGACTACTTCGTAACATTAGCTTGGGCTGAGAAGGTAACAATCCTCGGTGCCAACGACGGTAAACCAGAAAATGCAACCGTAACAGTTGTAAATGGTATGGAAGTATATCTCTTGCTTAAAGACTTAATCGATGGCGAGAAAGAAAAAGAGCGTATTGCAAAGGAAAAAATTCAAATGGAAAAAGAAATTTCCCGTTTGGAAGGTAAATTGTCTAACCAAGGTTTCCTTGCAAAAGCTCCTGAAGCTGTAGTAGCGAAAGAAAAAGAAAAGTTAGAAGAATATAAACAAAAACAACAAGCGTTATTGGAACGTGAAGCGTTCCTTGAAACCTTATAATAGGAGGTTTATATGACATATCAAGAGGCCTTAGCCTATTTAGAGCAGGCATCTTCATTCGGTATTAAACCTGGCCTTGAACGAATTACAGCTCTTATGGATGTATTGGGAAATCCACAAGAAGATTATAAAATTGTTCATGTGACAGGCACGAATGGTAAGGGCTCGGTTACCTCATATATTTCCTACGCACTGTTTACAAGTGGATTACGGGTGGGGCGATTTACATCGCCTCACCTTCAATCCTATACGGAGCGAATTCAGATCAATGATGGAAATATTACAGAGGAAGCCTTCGGTGAATTAATTAATCGTGTAAAAGCGGCAGTAGATACTATCATTAGTAATGGGGTAGAGGCACCGACGCAATTTGAAATATTGACGGCGGCCGCATTCTTGTTCTTTAAAGAGCAAGGTGTAGATTATGCTGTAGTAGAAGTTGGTTTAGGCGGATTGCTAGACTCTACTAATATCGTTATTCCTAAAGTATCTGTTATTACTAATGTATCTATGGATCATCAAGCGTACTGTGGTGATACTGTTGAGGAGATTGCACGTCATAAGGCGGGCATCATTAAATCTAAAGTACCTGTAGTAACAGCTGCACAAGGTACGCCTCTCAGTATTATTGAGGACGTAGCTAAAGAAAAGAATGCTAAGCTGTATGCTTTCAATAAAGATTTTGGCATCGATAGTCGCAGTGCTGTAACAGGTGGTCAAATGATTACGGTCAGTGCCAATGATGCTGCACCTGCTATGCTCTTTACGACGCTGGTAGGTATTCACCAATCTGTAAACCTCGCTTGTGCGTTAATGGCTGTGCGCCTATTGATGAAAGACGATAAAAGTATCAGTGAAGAAACGATGCGCGAAGGTTTTGCTCGCACTACGTGGGCCGGTCGCTTTGAAGTTAAACGAGGTCTAGATCGTACCTTTATTTTTGATGGTGCTCATAATGCGGCAGGGGCTGAATCTTTTGCTATGGCTTATGCTGAATTGTTTAAAGATACTCCAAAAACGATTGTTATGGCCATTCTTAAAGATAAAAACCAAGAGGCGATTATCCGTGAAGTCGTTAAGGCCGGAGATACAGTCTTAGTTGTACCGGCGCCAACAGATAGAACGGAAGTACCTGAAACCTTGGTTGAGGTCATTCGACGCACAGTACAAAAGGCGACGGCTCAAACTGCTGACTCTGTTGAGGACGCTTTAGCATTGGCCTATAAGCATACTAAGACTGGTGATATTATCGCTGTATGTGGTTCGTTATATATTCTAGGGGATGCTCGTCAGTGGTTTAACCATGAGATGAGTCACTAAGGTGAGATCATGGAACTCTCACTTATTCCTAATCAGAAGCGACTGACCTTTTATATTGAACGACTAATTTATGGTGTTGTTGTGGCCATGCCGTTACAACCGATGGTGGGGGATGTACTCCTTTGGCTAGCTATAGGACTGGCACTATATGATTTAATATCTAGTAAATCTTTGAGCTTACCTACAGGCTATCTGTCTTGGACGGTGATGATCTTTGTTATATGGACTGGTATATCGTCGATTATGTCACCAAATTGGGACTGGTCTATTCAGAGTTGGTTTTACCAAATTGTAGCAGGTGGGGGGATGTACTATTTAGTGCGTACCTATATTCAAACGCCTAAACAATGGAACTATTTTCTTCGTGCTTTTTTAGGCACCGCAGTTCTTGTCTGTGTTATTGGGGCCTATCAGTACCTATTTATTCCTAATATACATATAAAAGAATGGGTAGATGCTGCACAGTTTCCAAACTTGATGCGCCGCATGGCATCAACATTACAAAACCCTAACTTGTTAGGAGCTTATTTGTTGATGGTCTTAAGCGTATGCATCAGTTATATACTGGTCTATATGAAAGAAAATCGCACCCGTGACGTGGTGACGATGCTTATTATAGGTATCGTTTTATTTTTAACGATGCTCTTAACTTACTCTCGTGGTATTTGGATTAGCTTTGCCGCTATGATTCTCTATTGGGCTATCTTTGTAGAGCGACGTCTATTCCTATCCTTGTTGGCTGTACCGATAATTTTGTACTTCTATGAAGGTGAAATTGCGTCACGACTTTGGTCGATATTCCAAGGTCACGATACTTCAGCGGATCTTCGCTGGGCATTGTGGGATAGCACGACGTATATCATAGGAGAAAATCCTATCTTTGGTATTGGCTGGAATACATTCTACTTAGTCTACCCTGAGTATAACTACTATATTCAAGGCCCTAATGTTTTAATGTATCATGCGCACAATTTATATTTGAACATTTTAGCTGAAATAGGTATCCCAGGTTTGTTATCATTCCTCGCAGTTATCGTAGGTCATGTAATTACATCTATACGATTAAAAGGGGATTTGTTCCGACAAGCAGCACAAATAGGCGTAGGCGCCTTAGCAGTGGCTGTTCTCGTTAGTGGTTTATCTGACTTTGAGCTCTATAGCCATCAAGTGACCATTGTATTTTGGCAGTTGCTAGGCTGGGTTGGGGCCTTTGTGAAAGTGCAACTTTCAACGAGCGACCATATAAAATAGGTATATCTTGTATAATTAGCATATTTTATGGTAGCTATATAATTTCATAATATGGTATAATTAATACATACCTTGGTAAGGTATGATTAAGTATTATTAACCGGTTTTCTAATGTTAGAGCTAATTGAACATTATTGCTTGCATTTGAAAACCGGTTTTTTGTATATTATTGTATCTTTATAGGGAGGTGTACGGTTCATTTTTTGTATGTAAGATGTTGTTTTTATATTGAAAAGGTTCTATATATTGTATAGAGATAGTTCGATTTAACCGAAAAACATCAATATATACTACTAAATCGATAATTCCTGTGAGTTATAACGATGTGAATAAAACTTATGTGAAAATATGAAAATCTATGCGTTTTAGTCATAATGCACTAGTATAGTGTGATAAAAAATACATTTTAGTCATATAAGTTGACAATACATTGGTTCTGAACTACGATGAAGTCGGTTTAAGGAACGACCAAGAGATCAAACTGTCGTTTATACAATGTTACTTTTAAAGGAGATGGTAATGGTGATAGACATCAAAGACCGCGTAAAAAGTGCGGCCCTCCAAGGTAAAATTGTCACTGCTTCTGAAGCAGCTCTTTTGATTAACCCTAACGATAAAGTTGGTATTTCCGGCTTTACTCCATCCGGTTATGTAAAAGCTGTGCCATTGGCATTGGCAGAAAGAATGGAAAAAGAACCATTCAAAATCGATTTGTGGACAGGTGCTTCCGTAGGTGATGAAGCTGACGGTGCGTTAACTCGCGTTAACGGTATCCATCGTCGTTTCCCTTATCAAACTAACAATGACACTCGTAAAGCTTTGAATGGCGGTAAAATTAATTATATCGACATGCATTTAAGCTTGATGGCACAAAACGTTCGCTATGGCTTCTTTGGCGATTTAGATGTAGCAATTATCGAAGCTGCACAAATCAACGAAGATGGTTCTATTGTTCCTACAACATCTGTTGGTAATTCCCCAACATTTGTGAGCCAAGCAAAAAAAGTTATCGTAGAAGTAAACGTGTCCCAACCACTTTCCTTGGTAGGTATGCATGATATCTACGAGCCTCTCGATCCACCATACCGTAAACCAATTCCATTGGAAACACCTGGTGATCGCATTGGTACTGATGCAATTCCTTGCGACCCTGAAAAAATTGTAGCTATCGTTCCTTGCGACATTCCTGATACAACTAGACCTCTAGCTCCTATCGATGATGACGCTAAGAAAATGAGCCAACACTTAATTGATTTCTTCCAAGAAGAAATCAAAGGTGGTCGCTTGCCAGAAAACTTACTTCCATTGCAATCTGGTGTAGGTTCCGTAGCAAACGCTGTAATCAGTGGTCTTGCTAAAGGTCCATTCACTAACTTGTCTATCTTCACAGAAGTTATTCAAGATGGTATGTTTGACCTTATCGATGCAGATAAAGTAACTGTATGTTCTGGTACTGCATTGAGTCCTTCTCCAGAAGGGTTGAAACGTTTCTATGACAATATCGATGAATACCGCAAAAAAATTATTCTTCGCCCTCAAGAAATTTCCAACAACCCTGGTATCGCAAGACGCCTTGGCGTTATTGCCATGAATACTGCAATTGAATTTGATATTTTTGGCAACGTAAACTCTACTCATATTATGGGTACGAAAATGATGAACGGTGTTGGCGGCTCCGGCGATTTCGCTCGTAGCGCATACCTCACAATCTTCTGTACTAACTCCGTTGCTAAAAACGGTGATATCAGTTCCATCGTTCCTTATGTATCTCACGTAGATCATACAGAACATGACACTATGATTTTCTGTACAGAACAAGGTGTGGCTGACTGCCGTGGTTTGAGCCCAGTGGAAAGAGCTCGTTTGATCATTGAAAAATGCGCTCACCCAGACTACAAACCAATGTTAACTGAATACCTAGAAAAAGCATTAGAAGCAACTAAGAATGCCCATACACCTATGTTGCTTGATGAAGCTCTTTCTTGGCATAAACGCTTCACAGAAACTGGAAGCATGAAAAAATAAACCTGTTTTTTTAGGAGGATGATGAAAACATGGCTTACGAAAACTTAAAAGCCCAAATTGCTGAGTATAACAAACTTTGTGACGAAAGAAGTGCAAAAACTCCAGAACGTCAAAACTTGAAATACAACCGTGTGTACACACCAGTTGATATCGAAGGCTTTGACTATGAACGCGATTTGGGAATGCCTGGCGAATTCCCTTACACTCGTGGCGTACAACCTACAATGTACCGTGGTCGTTTCTGGACTATGCGTATGTATGCAGGCTTCGCTACAGCAGAAGAATCCAATAAACGTTACCGCTACTTAATCGAGTCCGGTGCAACTGGTCTTTCCTGTGCATTTGACTTACCTACACAAATTGGTTACGACTCCGACGATGTTGTTGCAGAAGGCGAAGTTGGTAAAGTAGGTGTAGCGATTGACTCCTTGAAAGATATGGAAATTTTGTTCGACGGCATCGACCTTGGCAAAGTATCCACATCCATGACAATCAACGCTCCAGCGTCCGTTTTGTTGGCAATGTATATCGCAGTAGCTGAAAAACAAGGTGTACCTTCCACAGAATTGATGGGTACAATTCAAAATGATATTTTGAAAGAGTACGCAGCTCGTGGTACTTACATTTTCCCTCCAAAACCATCTATGCGTTTGATCACTAATATCTTCGAATATTGTTCTCAATACGTTCCAAAATGGAATACAATTTCTATCTCCGGTTACCACATCCGTGAAGCAGGTTCCACAGC
>OGGO01001192.1_pt1 | contig 14950 bp, 9 predicted proteins | sample 1571231 | NCBI WGS metagenome assembly OGGO01 (sample SAMEA2582036, study PRJEB24529) | metagenome | biome: Human gut stool | place: China | collected 2011 | reverse complement strand
ACAGTCAATATATGATATATCGACTCTGATATATGGCTTCATGTCTATGATCATATATTATCTTACATTAAGCTATATACCTAATGAACTTATAGAGAATACATTATCGCTTATTATTAAAGATATGAATAGTGGTATTGTATGCTTTGATATTCATGGCAAATGTATCTATTGTAATGATATTTTAAGAGAGCAGTATAATATAGGCTATGACTATGAACACATGGAGCATAAATACATGGCATGGCTTGAGAAAATAGGTGACAACAGAAAAGATAGTATGAAGTTTGAGACTTCTATTAACAGCGATAGTGGTAAGCGGTATTATGAGATAGCCTATAAAAGAACGTACGATGATAAAAAAAGCCAGGTATGTGATTATTTTCTTTTTAATGACAGGACTGAAGAGGTTGAACTGCTTAAGTATGAAAAGTACAGGGCAACACATGATATGCTGACAGGTCTTTTAAACAAAGAACAGTTTTATATAGAAACTGCTAAGATGATAAAGGAACACATAGATACAAAGTATTGTATCATATGCAGTAACATAAAAGATTTTAAGTTTGTCAATGAATTGTTTGGTGTGGAAAAAGGAAATGAAATACTAAGAAAACAAGCGGAGTACATTAAAGACTTTGTAGATGAAGAAGTTGTTGCGGCAAGACTCCGTGGAGACCGTTTTGCCATGTGTATGCCAAAGGTCAGATTTGATGAGAAACTTATTGATAAGGCTATAAGTGGAATACAGGATGCTTTTAAAAATAGTTTGTTTCATATGCATATATTTTCGGGAGTGTATGATATAGATGATGTTAATGAACGTGTGAGTATTATGTGCGATAAAGCAAACCTTGCCGGTGAAACTATAAGAAATGAATATAAGATTAATGTTGCATACTACACAGAACATCTTATGTTAAAGTCATTAGAGGAAAGAAAAATCATAGGAGAGTTTGACAGGGCACTTGATAATGAAGAGTTTGTTATGTTTTTGCAGCCACAGGTTGACTATGAGGGATATCCATATGGAGCAGAGGCACTTGTAAGATGGCAGCATCCTAAGAGAGGGTTACTTTCGCCAGGTATATTTATAGATGCATTAGAGAAAAACGGCTTTGTGTACAGACTCGACATATATATGTGGAATAAGGCAGCTAAACAGCTTAGTGAATGGAAGAAGCGTGGTATTGAAAAGTATCATATTTCAGTTAATATATCTACAAAAGATTTTTATCTTATAGATGTTTATGAAACATTTACAAGCCTTGTAGAAAAATATGATATAAGTCCGAAACTTCTTAAGCTTGAGATTACAGAAACAGCACTTATGTCAGATCTTGATAAGAATATCCTTATTATTAAAAAACTTCAGGATTATGGATTTGATATAGAGATTGATGATTTTGGAAGTGGTTATTCTTCGCTTAATATGTTGAAGGATATAAGTGCAGATGTACTTAAGATTGATATGGGCTTTTTACGTGCCTCAGAGAATGAAGTCAAGGGCCAGGATATACTTGAAAGTATAATAGAACTGGCTAATAAGCTTGGAATGAAGGTAATAACAGAAGGTGTGGAAAAGAAAAGTCAGCTTGATATGCTTAACATGATGGGATGTAAGATGTTTCAGGGATATTATTTCTCAAAACCTATACCAGTAGATGAGTTTGAAGAAAAATATAAGCTTGGACAGGAATAATAAAATAATAGTACGAAGGAGTGTTTGGTTTATACAAAGCATTTCTTCGTATTATTTTTTTATGATGATATAGTTTAAAGGGAAAGCGTAAAAATGATAGAGCTAAAAATGATAGAGCTAAAAATGATAGTGCTAAAAGTGACAAAGCTAAAAGAATAAAAAGTAGTGACAGAATTGCGAAAAGTAGTACAATTATAAAGTGAAAAGCAAAAGTGAATAATGGGAGGATATTAAAGAAAGATGAAGAACAAGGCAGACAGTCTTATAAAGAAAACAATAGTATGTGTGGCCGCTGCTATATTTGTATTATGCAATGCTGGAATATCAGGGAAAATACCGGGTGTATCAGTATCTATGGTGAATAAGGCATATGCAGCACAGGAAAATATTACAGACAAAAGCAGTGAGGCATTACAGATAAAGACATATAACGATCTTTTAGAAGCATCTACGCACACAGATGGAAGTTATATTCTTATGTCTGACATAGATATGTCAAGGGCAGGAGCAGATGGCTGGAAACCATGGAATTTTAATGGTACATTTGATGGTAATGGACATACTTTATACAATATGGACATACATACTGTTACAGATATTACAGCTAAGACATATGATGGCAATCTTAAGGAATATGATACATATTTTGCAGGTTTTTTTGGAATAACAGATGGAGCGGTTATAAGTAACCTTAATATAACAGGAGCATATATAGAGCTTGGAGGGCAGCAGGAACAGGCACAAAAAAGTATATTTGCAGCTGTACTTGCAGGATACATGAACAATACAACTATAAGTAACTGTAAGGTGGAAGCTTCGTATGCAGCTCTTACCTCAGCTTCTAAAATGTGGGGAACAGCAGGCATAGCCGGCTTTGGAAATGGACTTATAGAAAATACGACATCAGATGTAACGCTTGTATGTACAGATGCAGACCCGGATGTTACAGACAGAGACGAACAGTTTATGGGTGGCATATATGCAGACGGTTATATAGATGTTAAGGACTGTACAGTAAACATAGATGGTTATATATCAGAAAGAGGCTATGTACACTCTGGCGGAATTGCAGGACTTTATATATTATATCCTGTATCAGGAAGCTATGTTGCCGATATAGCAGGCAATACAATTAATGGCATGATAACATTCTTTGAAGATAATGCAGACAGAAGGGCATATTGCAGGGCATTAGCAGGAGAAAGAATGAATGTGTATACAACATCAAGGGATAACACAGATAATTTTACAAGAAATGAGATATATGATTATACACAGATGCTTAAGCCTGAAAACTATGAAAGAAAGCTATATACAGTAGATAATCCATATGAGAGCAGTGAAGCCTCTGCTATATCAGAAACAAAGGAAAATAATCCAGTCAGTGTATCGTCTGGGGAACTCGTTGAAGGAGTTAATGATAATGCCAGACAGGAAGAAAAGCCTGGTTTTAAGTTTGGAAGAAGAGTGCTTTTTAGTGGAATCAGTGAGGCAGCAAGGGCAGCTATCATAATAGTGATTGCAATAGCTGCCATTAGTGCATATTATTTTATAACACGATATATAAGACGAAAAAAATAATTTTAAAAGAGGAAGAATGGAGAATTATTATGATGAATGGGCATGAAGGCAGCAGTATAGCAGCTGATAAATATAAGAGGGATTATTATAAGGATTCATATGAACTTATTGAATTCATAGAGAAGAGTCCAAGTCCATATCATGTTATTGACAACATAAGAAGTATGCTGTCTGATATTGGCATGCATGAGTTAAGTGAAAAGGATAAATGGAAGCTTAAAGCAGGACAGGGTTATTATGTTTTAAGAGGAGCCTCATCAATAATTGCTTTTACTATGCCGGAATATAAATATAAGGCATATAATATTGTGGCAAGTCATAGTGATTCACCATCATTTAAGATAAAAGAAAACCCACAGATGCCAGGAGATAATCATTATGTAAGTCTTAATGTGGAAAAATATGGAGGAATGATTATGTCAACATGGCTTGACCGTCCTCTTTCAATAGCTGGCCGTGCTATAGCAGCAGATGGAAGAAATATAAGGGAATATCTTGTAAATGCAGACAAGGATCTTGTCGTTATTCCGAATCTTGCTATTCATATGGACAGAAAGATTAATGATGGATACAGCTTTAATGCACAGAAGGATATGCTTCCTTTGTTTGGTGATGAAGCTGCCAGTGGGAAGTTTGACGAATATATTAAGAAACTTATAGGTATTAAAGAACTTGAGTCATATGATATATCAACAGATCTTTTTCTTTATAACAGGGAAAAGGGTACTATATGGGGGTATAACGATGAGTTTATTTCAGCTCCAAGACTTGATGATATACAGTGTGCATACTCATCAGTAAAGGCATTTACAGAAGCCTATATTAACAGAAATGAGAAAAAGGAAAAAAATGATTCCTGCGTTAATGTCTGCTGCATATTTAACAACGAGGAGGTTGGAAGCACAACACAACAGGGTGCAGATTCCACTTTTTTATCAGATGTACTTGAACGTATAAGCATAGCATCAGATATGGACAGGGAAGAATATATGATGGCACTTGCATCATCGTTTATGATATCTGCAGATAATGCACATGCAGTACATCCTAATCATCAGGAAAAGGCAGATCCAACAAACAGACCATATATGAATGGTGGAATTGTTATTAAGTATAACGGTAACCAGAAGTACACAACAGATGCTGTTTCAGCTGCAGTGTTTAAGAGTATCTGCAAAAAGGCTGCTGTTCCATATCAGACATATGCAAGCAGGTCAGATATAGCAGGTGGTTCAACACTTGGTAACATATCTGACTCACATGTATCTATCAATACAATAGATATAGGGCTTGCACAGCTTGCCATGCATTCGGCATATGAAACAGCAGGAGTTAAAGATACTACATATATGATAGAGGCATTGATGGAATTTTTTAATATGGGCATTTAAAGCTGCTGCTACAGCAGCAATGCGTATTGCTATCAGAATTTCTTTGAAAATGATATGTATGGCTTCTCTTCAAGCCGGCAGTTGGTAAAGAATACATTAACAGCATCTTTATCAGCGATACCATCTGCTACATTCGTAACTTTCAAATTCCCAGCATTAATACCTTTGTCACCATCAATTTTTACAGTTTCATTACCGCCAGCATTATTGAAAGATACACTGTTTAATTTAGAAAGATCTTTTTTCAAGGTTACAGAGATTTTCTTATCATTTCTAGCAACCGTAACATTATCGTCACCAGAAAAATCTACTGTATTTCCTTTTTCAACGGCTACTGGTGTAGCTTCGCCATTAGCAGAAAGGTTCCAGCCGTATTTATTTTGGTTGATTGCTTGATTAATTGCATTAGCTACGTTAGCAGAATCCGCCATACCAGCAGTTGCTGTAGCGCTACCATTTGCTACTGTAATATCTTGCTTTTTACCAGAAACTGTAATTTTTTTACCATTAGCTGTAGTTGTAATGTATGTATTATCACCATTTACAGCTAATTTACTATTAGCAAGGTTCACATCGCCTGTACCACTATCACCTGTGAAAGCTAAATTAACACTCTTTAGTTGTGCCACGTTTACTGCATCTGTATCAGCAGTACCAGCAGCAACATAGTTAATTTGACGTGTTTGGTTTGTTGTACCAACAGCTACACCACCTAATTTAGATGTTAATGTAGCACCACTCAAACCAGCATATGTATTTGTACGACTAGCATTAATATTATAGCCCGCTACACCTGAAGCAATATCAGCTGTAGATTTTGAGCCAATAGCTACACCATCTACTACTTTACCTCTAGCACCATCACCAACAGCTACAGAATGACTTGCAGACGCGTCTGTTGCGGCATTTGGACCAATAGCAATAGAATTAGTTGCCGTAGCACCAGTATTATCTTTATTAGCAACATCAGAAGATTTTATAGATATATATTTATAAGCGATTTGATCTACAATAGCACTAAGTTGGGAGCCATTAATTGCATCTGTGGAAGTAGCACTTACTTCACCAGGAGCCACGTGTTTCAACTGACGTTCATACCCTTTAGAACCAAAAGATACGACGTCACCTGGCAATGTTTTATCACCACCAGCCCAGGAAGCAACAACGTTATTTGGCAATGTATAGCTAGATTGTTTTGTACCACCTACATCAGTATTAGAACCACCACCGATGGCAATAGCATTATCACGATTTGCCCTAGCCCCTGTGCCAATAGCAATAGCATTTGTTACATCATCATTGGCTTGACCAGTAGCGCCAGTAGCAGTTCCTGCTAAACGATCCTTCGCATTTGCACCAGTACCAATTGCAATGCCCACATTACCAGACTGACCTTTCATACCTAATGTGATACCAGATTCGCCAGCCGTTGCCGCTGTATATAGCGGATTTCTCATATCAAAGCCTGTTAAGCTTTGAACAGCACTACGCAAATCTCCAGTCTTATTCTCACCATTATTCGTAGTATAAACAACTTTTATACCATCAGCTTTAACTACATCATCGCCACCAATAACAATAGAAGAGTTACCTTGAGCTATTGTATTTCCCCCAATGGCAATTGCTTGTTCCCCAATTACTCTTGCACCTTCATTAGCAGTATTACCCCCACCAATAGCGATTCCTTGTGGACTGTTAACACTGGTACTAGAATTAGAACCTATTGCAATAGAATATCCACCAGCAGCTGCTGCATTTTGACCGAAGCCTACAGCTTTGTCACCAGTAACAGAAGCACCATCCCCTAAGCCTACTGCTGTTGCATGCAGTTTTGTAGGCAAAGTATTTGCCGCCATAGAGATGCTAGCATTAGTCATTGCTAATGCAGCCAAGATTGCTGCTACAACAATTTTCTTTTTACCACTATTATTCTTAGCGAACTCAGATACTACTACGTAACAGTTTTTTGATTTGCTCCAAACCACTTTAAAAATCTTATTCATACTTTCTCCTATAAACTATATTAATATTAATGCTCCCTCGATGTTTTATCATATGGTAAGTCATACAAGAATTTTAAAATTTTCAATATTATAAGTATACCAAAACCTTTAATATACTATCAAGCTTTTTCATTTATTTTTCACAATTATAGGCATTACAAAAACAGCGTAGTAATGGGCTTTATAGTGATTCATGTCACAAATCTATATAAAATATGGGCTTATTTTATACCATACCGAAGAGATAAAATGAATATAAACTCATAATCAATTATTTAAATTTCGTTTATGAGATTATATGTACTAAAAAAACTTGTGTTTAACTAGATATTATGGACTTAGTTACATGTCATCACTATAGACATAATTAATTCATTAAATTTTTATAAAACTTTATGTGTCCTCCCTTAATCAGTGATTGAGTTACTACACCTTTCAAAAAAAATATGCTCAGATTATTATCGATTAAGTTAAGCCTCTTATAGATCACTATTATCTTGTTATACAGCATTTAACGTATCATGTATTGCTTTTAGATTATTATGCTTCAATTTTTATCAACATTTAATTGAGTTCATCTTATATTACATAATAAAAAGCTATCTCATAGAAATGACAATCTACGAGATAGCTTTATTACTAAATTGTATAATTAAATTAGGGAACAAACTAGCGTAATTTAAAAACATATAAACTTTGTTCGTGTGCTAATTGTATTCGCTTATATAAGCGTTTCATATAGGTACGATATATTTCTTGTGATTCTTCTACAGAAATAATATCAAAATGAATTCCATCCCCTACTGGCAACTGGCTTAACCTAGGTAAATCGGCGGTAATGACAGTACCAATCTTTGTATAGCCGCCCGTTGTTTGTCGGTCCGCCATGAGGATTATTGGATTTCCATCTGACGGAACTTGAATAGAGCCAAATACAGCACCATCAGAAATAATGTCTGCACTATCGATATGCTCTATAACAGGGCCATCTAAGCGGAAGCCCATGCGATCACATTGTACGGTCAATGTATATATTTTACTACCAAAGGTCTTAATCCCTTTCTCGGTAAAATACTTTGCTTGCTCTCCTAGTACTACACGCAAAGGTTCGTGACACTCACGACCACCGCGGTTATATAAAGCGGTATTGAATAATTTATGAGTTCCATAGAAGTCACACACATGCACTTTGTCTCTAGTAAATGTATTAATGCAAAATTGATCACCTGCTTGTAACGGTCTCCCCTCAATACCACCTATCTTAGCCTTTGTATGAGTCGATACGCTACCGTTAATAGCGGGAACATCAATACCACCTGAGAAGGCAATATACATGCGCACGCCACATTGGCTAAAGCCGCCAGAAATGATATCGCCTTCGTGACATATAAAAGGTATATATCGAGGCACTACTACATTATTAATCGTAGGGTGCATATCAGCGCCCGTGAAAGCAACGATACATGTACCTTGGACGGTTAACGTAGGTGGCAATACGGTGCACTCTAATGCACCGAAAGGAGTCGTATTACCTACAAGTGCTTGTCCTAAGAGATAGCTTTCACTATCCATAGGACCAGCCACAGGCATACCATATTGTTGAAAGCCAACGCGGCCAGAATCTTGAATCGTAGTGTACATCCCTGGCGCATCTACGCGGATTAAAGCAGCCTTAAACTCATTTATACCCACGCAACTCACCTACCTCTACTTCATACATAGACGGAATATAATTACTTCCTAATAGTTTAATTCGATGGAACTCATTCTCATTGATAGACACATAACGAACGTAGTCTCCGGCTTGCAATAGTGCAGCTTGTTTCTTAGACATGTCATACATAGTCACAGGTGTGCGTCCAATAATCTGCCAGCCTCCAGGAGAATCTGATGGATATGTACCAGTCTGTTCTCCTGCAATACCTACAGAGCCGGCAGGAATCAAAGTTCTTGGTGAAGACAACCGAGGCGTTGCAATGCGTGGATCCATGCCACCTAAATAGGTAAATCCAGGAATAAAGCCTAGCATATAAACTAAATAATCTGTACCACTATGAATGGATACAACCTCAGCTTCACTTATATGATTGTAAGAGGCTACAAAGCCTAAATCTGGACCAAACTCACCACCATATACGGTAGGTATTTCAACAATCATAACACGTTCAATTACGCTGTCTGTTACAGATTCTTGTAATATAGGATCAAGAATTCTACAAATGTCTGAATACGTATATACCATTGCATCATATTGAACAAGCAATGCACAGTATGTAGGAACTAGTTCAATAATTCCATCTAGCTGTAAGACTTTAATCTGCTCTATAACTTGTCGGATTTGTCGATTAATCTTTGGATCGATTACTTGACCAAAATCAATAGAGATAGCGCAATCCCCTACAGATGAAATTGTAGGTTTCATATGTACCTCCTGCTATAACTAGAAAGGACCATCACATTCAAGCCGAACGTAATGGTGCTTTCACAGATAATTAATTAACCTAGTAACTTAGCAATGCCTTTTAAAGATGTAACACCAATATAAGATGTTACAAGCACTACAATCCAACCGGTATAATATAAAAGTTTATTGTGTTTGTATGCCCCTACGATTTCAGATTTATGAGTAGCAACGAGCATAACTGCCAACGTAACAGGCAGGATCAAACCATTTACAGAGCCCGCTAAAATCAATAGAGATACTGGTTTGCCAATAAAGATTAAGATACATGTAGAAATAAAGATAAATGCCATAATAGTCAATTTTTCATTTCGTTCTACAACCTTAAACAATGTTTTTAAGAAGGATACTGATGTGTAGGCAGCCCCTACTACAGAGGTTAGCGCAGCACAGAAGAACACTATACCGAATAATTTATGACCGATTTCACCAGCGCCGAGAAGAAACGCAGAGCCTGCTGGGTCTTTAGAATCTAGCACAAAGCCCATGGATACTACACCTAAAACGGCTAAGAACAATAACACTCGAACTAATGCATCTACAGACATCCCCATAATTGCTGCACGACGTACATCCTTTAAATGCTCTTGACCTGTAATACCAGCATCAATGAGGCGGTGACCACCAGAAAATGTAATGTAACCACCTACAGTGCCCCCAATAAGTGTAATCGTTGCTAACCAAGGTACATGCTCTGGAATCACAGAATGAGACAAGGCTTCTCCTACTGGTGGATTCGTAGAGAATGCTACGTAGGCGATAAGAACAAGCATAACAGTACCGAGTACTTTAGCCGTATTATCTAAAACACCACCCATCTTCTTAGATGTAAATAGTAAGATACCTAAGATACCGCTAATAGCGGCCGCTGTTGTTGTGTCGATACCAAATATAATATTGAGGCCCATAGAAGCACCACCAATATTACCGATATTAAAGGCCAATCCACCAAGGGAAATTAAAAATGCCACTATATAACCAAGGCCTGGCAATACCTTATTCGCAATATCTTGACCACGCATTTTGGATACACCAATAATCGTCCACACATTAAGCTGTGCAATAATAGAGAAAATAACGGATACAACGATAGCAAATGCAAAGTCTGCTTTCAACTCATTTGTAAATGCTGCCGTTTGTAACATAAAGCCAGGTCCAATGGAAGACGTGGCCATTAAGAAAGCTGCCCCTAATAGGACAGAGAAACTCGCTTTACCTGTAATTGGTTTCATAGGAACCTCCACATATAATAATTAATCTATGCCATACTTAGTGCTTAAAGCTCATACTTACATGTAATACTTACTTTTAATACTTATATTTGCATTTTCTGTTGGTATTAATTAAGCATTTATTTTAATGTATTTAATAGTTTTATCGGTGCTGAAAATTCGCCACCGTTACACCAGCTTTTGTGAGCCCCTCCCGAATATACCTTGTGAAAGCTATCGCTTCAGGGTTATCACCATGAACACATACGGAGTCGGCCACAATATCAATGGTCTTCCCCGTATTAGTAACAACCTTCCCCTTTGTAACCATCATGAGAACTCGGTCTAAAGCCTCTTGCGGGTCTTTGATGAAAGCACCTTCTTCTGTACGAGGGACCAATGTTCCCTCCTCTGTATAGCCACGATCGGCAAACACTTCCTGTATAACAGGAATACCTCGTCGCTGTGCCTCTTGAGCAATATAGCTACCACTCAATACCATGGCCGAGATATTAGGATTTACCGCTTGTAAACCATCTAAAATTGCATCGGCTAGTACAGGCGTAACACAGGCTGTATTGTAAAAAGCACCATGTAGTTTCATATGCTGTAAAGTAATGTCATAACTATCACAAAAAGCTTGAAGTGCACCTAGTTGGTACATCATATAGGCTTTTGCCTCAGCAGGATTTACTGCCATCGCACGACGACCAAATCCCATCAAATCTGGATAACCAGGATGCGCCCCTACGGCAACGCCTTTTTCTTTACATATGCGGACAGTCGCCTCCATAATAAGAGGATCTCCAGCGTGCCAACCACAAGCAATATTAGCACTTGTTACGTGATTTAATACTTCACTATCCATGCCTAATGTATAGTTACCAAAACTTTCGCCTAAATCACTATTTAAATCTACATAATGAGACATATACTATTACCTCTCCATCTTCATTTATTTTATAAATTCTATAGAATATTGAATTTAATGATACGATTATACTAAATAAATCGATGTGTTAGCAATGATTTTTATCATGTATACAAAATTCTTTTATAACCAAAAAACCACAAGATTTTAATCTTGTGGTTTGTATGTAAACTCAATTTTTTATCTGACTCTACTATATCCGTTCATAAGCTCATAAACCGTATTTTGTATATTGTCTGACTCTGTTATTTCAGAAACGGCACAAATAAAATCGGGATGTGCTTGCCAAACGATATCAGCAGCCGTTAATTTAGTGGTTGTATATGCTTCCTTGCTAAGAATCTCGCCATTAAGCTCAACTACAAAGTGTTTACCAGAACATCCTAATTCATCAAGAACCAAATGAAGTTGCTTACCTACAACATGCTTTGGCTCTCCATTAACAATCAAATCCATAATGACCTCCCATATGAAAAAGCTTATAAAATATCAATATATTCTTCTTGTAAAGCTTTATTCATACTGCGTACAGCACAAAACTTGCCACACATCGAACAGGTTTCACTATGGTCTTCCTCCGGTGCTCTACTTTCACGAATAGAACGAGCCCGTTCAGGATCAAGGGCACAAGCATATTGTGTCTCCCAATCGAGGACTTGACGTGCCTTAGCCATAGTGTCATCTATATCTCTTGCATTAGAAATACCACGAGCAATATCTGCAGCATGCGCCGCTATTTTAAAAGCCATAATTCCATCTTTTACATCATCTGCATTTGGTAAGGCTAAATGTTCCGCTGGTGTAACATAGCACAAGAATGACGCTCCATGCATACCCGCTACAGCCCCACCAATGGCAGCTGTAATATGGTCATAACCAGGAGCAATATCTGTTACGAGCGGTCCCAACACATAGAATGGCGCTCCATCACACAAGGACTCTTGTATTTCCATATTCATTTGTATTTGATGTAAAGGTACATGCCCAGGTCCTTCAATCATAGCTTGTACACCATATTGTTTCGCTCGTTTTGCCAATTCACCAAGCCTTACAAGCTCTTCAATTTGGCACACATCAGTTGCATCCGCCAAGCAACCTGGACGACAAGCATCACCTAAAGACAAAGTAACATCATATTCTTTGCAAATCTTTAAGATTTCATCAAAGTATTCATAGAATGGATTTTCATGGCCTGTCATGCTCATCCATGCAAACACCAAGCTTCCTCCGCGGCTAACAATATTAAGCATCCGTTTATGATTCTTAATTTGATCTATTGTTTTCCTCGTAATACCACTGTGGATAGTAATAAAATCTACACCATCTTGAGCGTGTAATCGGATAGTGTCCAAGAAGTCTTGAGCCGTTAATTCGCCCAAATCTTTTTGATGATGAATGACACTATCATAGATAGGCACCGTACCAATCATTACTGGCGATGTCTCGATTAATTTACGTCTGAAAATACGAGTGTCACCATGAGTGGAAAGGTCCATAATCGACTCTGCTCCAAGTCGAATAGCTCGATTAACCTTTTCAATCTCACTATCATAATCAGTAACGTCTTTCGATGTACCTAAATTAACATTGACTTTTGTTCTTAAACGCTTACCAATCCCCTCAGGCGAAATGCTAGTATGCTGCTTGTTACAAGGGATAACAACCTTTCCTGCTGCCACTAGGGAACGTAACACCTCTTCATCCATACGTTCTTTTTCCGCGACTACTTTCATTTCCTTCGTAACCACGCCAGCTACAGCCGATTCCAATTGTGTCATAAACATTTTTACATCCTCCTATATAAAAGACATATATAGTTAGGTATGCAAAAACGGGTATCGAACAAAATGATCGATACCCGTATTAAGTATTAGCGTGCTTCCTACGCGGGCATAATCCCGATCAGGTATAAAGGTCAGGTGCTCGCAGCCCTTTCTCAGCCTATATAATAGGCTCCCTTGCATACTCACTATATAATTATGCTTTTAATATTACTACTTTATTCAGATTTGTCAAATGATTATTCTGACACGTATACATCTGTTATTTATTTCTCAGCCTTATCTTGGTCTTTACTATCATCGGAATCTGCTTTTTCAGAGATTACAATATGCCCATCCTTAACATCTGCAAGCAAGTGTTTTACATCGATATTATCCAAGTAGAAATCTGTTACATTATCTCGGATTTCAGATTCCACAACACGGCGTAATGGACGAGCGCCCATAGTTTTGTCATACCCTTGTTCCATCAACAATTCTTTAGCTGCATCTGTTACATCAAGAGTGATGTCTTTTTTAGCTAAAGTTTTATTCACTTGATCAAGCATCAAATCTACAATTTTTTTCAAATCTTCTTTGCTCAATTGATTGAACTCGATAACTGCGTTGAAACGGTTCAAGAACTCTGGACGGAAGAATGGAGCGATGCGTTCCATTACATCTACTTTATTTTCATCATCATTGTCACTACCATAACCGAAACCTGCATTGGATGTAGCGATGATAACGGTATTTTTAAAGTTTACTGTGTTACCTTGACCATCTGTTAAGCGACCATCATCCAATACTTGAAGAAGTAATGTAATAACTTGAGGATCTGCTTTTTCGATTTCGTCGAATAATACGATGGAATAAGGATTACGACGTACGCGTTCAGTCAATGTGTTAGAGTTATCTTCGTAACCAACATAACCAGCTGTAGCACCAATTAATTTAGATACGGCTGTGCGATCACTGTATTCGGACATATCCAAACGAATGATTGCATCTTTGTTACCGAACATATCTAGAGCTAATTGTTTAGCTAATTCTGTCTTACCAACACCTGTAGGTCCTACGAATAAGAAGCTCCCAATTGGGCGGTTGCCTTCATCAAAGCCTGCGCGGTTACGACGAATTGCTTTAGATACAGCTTCTACTGCTTTATCTTGACCAATTACATGAGCTTCTAAACGAGATTTCATGTCTTTCAAGCGCTCGATATCGGATGCACCCATTTGAGATACAGGAATACCAGTCATTCTTTCAACGGCTTCTGCTACATCGTTTACTTGCGCTACCACCTTTTGATTTTCTGTATGGTTATCGAGCTCTGCTTGTAACTTTTGAATACGCATTTTTTCATTAATCGCAGATTCATAGTCTTCTTTTTGAGCATATTCCTCTTGTTTTGCTTTAGCATCAGCAATATCTGCTTCCAATGTTTTAATATCTGTTACAGGATGTTGAGATGCCAAATGAGCTGCTGTTACATCAATTAAATCAATAGCTTTATCTGGCAAGCTACGTTGTGGAATATACTGTACGGAATAATCTACAGCGGCTTTCAACACCGCATCTGGCAATTCAATGTTATGATGCGCTTCGTACAATGGACGAATGCCTTGTAAGATTTTGAAAGTATCTTCTGCAGATGGTGCATTGACCTTAACTTCATTGAAACGGCGAGCAAGAGCTGCGTTTTTCATGATTGTGTTACGGTATTCATCTTGTGTTGTAGCACCGATAACTGTCATTTCACCACGGGACAAAGCAGGCTTCAAGATATCTGCCAAGCCTTTAGATCCTTGACCATCACCTGTGGACCCAGCGCCCAAAATTTGGTGAATTTCATCGAAGAACAAGATAATATTGCCAGCGGCTTTTACCTCTTTAATAAGGTTTTGAAT
>OGGO01001187.1_pt1 | contig 15004 bp, 15 predicted proteins | sample 1571231 | NCBI WGS metagenome assembly OGGO01 (sample SAMEA2582036, study PRJEB24529) | metagenome | biome: Human gut stool | place: China | collected 2011 | reverse complement strand
GAAAAGTATTTGGCAATGTCAACGAGGTTAAACTTTCTGCGAAAATTGATGGTAACCAATTTAACGGTAAAACTGCTGAAGGTACAGAAGCTGTCGGTCGTTTCTACGGAAATAACGCTAGTGAGTTAGCTGGTAGCTATGTAAACGAAAAAGCCTCTTACCTTGGCGTATTCGGCGCTCAAAAAAAATAATTAATTTTAATCCTAATATGAATAAAGCAAGCTTTGTGCTTGCTTTATTTCTCTTGTGATAACAAATGAAATTTACAAAAACTTTTTTATATACAGTATTAAGCATGACATGTGCTCAGTGGGCAAATGCCGAGGTAGCACAATCTAAAAATGACACGTTAGACAAAAATATTCAGGTTGCGGCGCCAAAGCTTCAAGCACCTGCGATCCAGCCGAAGACAAATAATGAAGGCTCAGTCTCGATGACTAAAGAAGAGCTAGCTCGTCATCCTGATTTAATCGTACGTGGGATGATTCCTTCAGTGTTACAAAATAATGAAGAAGCTGTTTCGCTTTTATTGCCTTTATATCGAGAACTCCCTGAAAAGGATCCCGTGTTATTGAGCTGGGCTGAAGCTATTGATGCACGTCATAAAGGCAACTATAGTGAGGCTGCGCAACGTTATCGTACGCTATTCACCCAATACTCTGATAGTTTGCCCTTACGTTATCAACTTGCTCAAGCGCTCTTTTTAAATAACGATAATGAAGCAGCAAAAGATCAGTTCCAAAAATTACGTGCAGAGCAAATGACGCCAGAAATGACCTCAGTTATTGATCAATATTTATCTGCATTAAATCAGCGCGATCAATGGAAATTTTATGGTGGTGTAAGTTACCTCAATGAAAGCAATATCAGTAATGCGCCCAAAGCCGGTACTCACATTGGTAACTGGAAAGCATGGAGCAAAGAAAGTGCGCAAGGACTTTCTTATTCGTTAGGTGTTGAGAAAAAATGGTCTCTTGCACATAACTTTTTCACCAAATTAGGCTTAGATGGAAATGGTAAATACTACTGGAATAACAAAAAATATAACGAATTAAATGCGCGCTTAGGTTGGGGATTAGGTTATCAAACTTCCCATTTAGAATTGGCTTTAACACCATTTACCGAAAAACGTTGGTATAGTGGTGGCTCAAGCGGTAGCGATGCACTTAAACAATACTCTAAAAACTCTGGCGTACGTTTTGATATTAGCTACTGGCTTAATCCTCGTTGGCAAATTTCATCTGCTTTGGAATATGGCGAACAACGCTATGATTGGCGAAAACATTTAAACGGCAACAATTATTTATTTTCCAACACATTACTCTATGTTCCGAAAAGCGGACAACATTGGTTTGCAGGGGTAGATTATTCTCGTGAAAATACTCGAGACAAAGATAACGCCTACCAACGAGCAGGTGGACGCCTTGGTTGGGGACAAGAATGGCCATGGGGAATATCAAGCCGAGTGACACTTTCATATGCTAAACGTCATTATCAAGCGGCTGATTTCTTTAACATTCGTCAGAATAATAGAGAATATGCTTCAACGTTAACATTATGGCATCGCGATCTCTATTTCTGGGGAATTACGCCTAAAATTACATGGTCTTACCAAAAAGTAAAAAGTAATCATCCTTTCTATGGTTACGATAAAAATCGTGTATTCTTAGAAATGAGCAAAACATTTTAACCACAAAAAACGGTTGCTGAGACAAACTCAACAACCGTTTTGTTTATTTATAAATTAAATATATCCTTGGCATAGCCATTAAAGCTATGCCATGAACTTTCACTTAAGCTTTAATTTGTCCTTTCAAGAAATCTAACAACTGATCTTTTGCAATCATTTGTTTTTCACCGGTGCGACGATTTTTGTATTCAATTTCACCGTTTGCAAGATTTTTCTCACCAATCACCACCATATGTGGCACGCCGATAAGTTCCATATCTGCAAACATTACACCTGGACGTTCTTTACGATCATCAAAGATCACTTCTACACCTTGTGCTTGTAAAGTGCGGTACAATTCTTCGGCATATTCTTGAACGCTTTCAGATTTGTGCATATTCATTGGCACGACGGCTACGGTGAATGGCGCAATTTCATCTGTTGGCCACACAATACCGCGATCATCAAAATGCTGTTCAATCGCCGCAGCGACCACACGTGTTACACCAATACCGTAACATCCCATGGTTACGACCATTGGACGACCATCTTCACCTTGAACAGTCGCATTCATCGCTTCTGAGTATTTTTTACCTAATTGAAAAATGTGGCCTACTTCGATACCACGTTTAATCAATAAGGTACCTTTACCATCTGGGCTTGGATCACCTTCAACTACGTTACGAATATCCGCCACTTTTGGTAACGTCACATCACGTTCCCAGTTAATATTGAAGTAATGTTTACCATCAATGTTTGCACCTGCACTGAAATCAGACACTAATGCCACTGAACGGTCAATAATCACTGGAATATTGAGATTAACAGGACCTAATGAGCCTACACCTGCACCGATTTTGGCTTTGATAACAGCTTCGTCTGCAAACTCAAATGGTGAAGCCACTTCAGGTAATTTTTCTGCTTTGATTTCATTTAATTCATGGTCACCACGAATCACTAATGCTACCAACGGTTGCTCTTCACTTGCCCCTTTTACAATTAAGGTTTTAACCGTTTTCTCAATTGGCAAATTGAATTGTTCCACTAACTCAGCAATTGTTTTGGCATTTGGAGTATCAACTAATTCCATGGCTTTCGTTGGCGCTGCGCGCTCACCAATTGCTACAGCTTCTGCTAATTCGATGTTTGCAGCGTAATCAGATTCAGTGGAGAAAATCACATCATCTTCACCGCTGTTTGCTAACACTTGGAATTCATGTGAGGCGCTACCACCAATAGAACCAGTGTCTGCTTGTACTGCACGAAAATCTAAACCTAAGCGATTGAAAATATTGCTATAAGTCTGGTACATCACATCATAAGTTTGTTGCAAGCTCGCATGATCAGCATGGAAAGAATACGCATCTTTCATGATAAATTCACGCGAACGCATGACACCAAAACGAGGACGTACTTCATCACGGAATTTAGTTTGAATTTGGTATAAATTGATCGGGAGTTGTTTGTATGATGACACTTCGCGACGAACTAAATCCGTAATCACTTCTTCGTGTGTTGGACCTAATACAAAGTTACGGTTTCCGCGATCCTCAAAACGAAGTAATTCTGGACCATATTGTTCCCAACGACCTGACTCTTCCCATAATTCTGCTGGTTGCACGACTGGCATTTTGATTTCAAGTGCGCCACTTTTATCCATTTCTTCACGAATGATTTTTTCTACTTTACGAAGCACGCGCCAGCCGGTTGGCATCCAGTTATAAAGACCTGAAGCAAGAGGACGAATCATCCCCGCACGAAGCATTAATTGATGGCTCACAATGGCCGCTTCAGCTGGGGTTTCTTTTAATGTTGAGAATAAATATTGACTTGTACGCATTGAATTAACCTTAGATTCTAAGCATTGAGAAAAAATTGGTGAGAGTATAACAAAAAGTGCGGTCATTTTTAACCGCACTTTTTTCTGAGAAAAGATTATCTTCTCGGTAAGTATCTAACTGGATCGACAGATTTGCCTTTATAACGGATCTCAAAGTGAAGTTTCACAGCATTTGTTCCTGAGCTACCCATTTTCGCAATCTCTTGACCTGCTTTCACTTCTTGTTGATCGCTCACAAGGATCTTGTCGTTGTGCGCATAAGCACTTAAGAAATCATCGTTATGTTTGATGATGATTAAGTTACCATAGCCACGTAACGCGTTACCCGCATACACAACACGACCGTTCGCAGCAGCTTTAACTGCTTGACCGCGAGAACCACTGATATCAACCCCTTTGTTACCACCATCGGTATTAGAGAAACCTTGGATCACGTTACCTTGGGTTGGCCATTGCCATGCAATATTTGACGCAACTGGTGCCACAACGTTCGCATTAACTGGTGTATTGTTTGTAGTTTCCACTTGCGTTGTCGTTGTCACCGGTGTGCTAGGTGTATTGTTGGTAAACGCTGGTGTTGATGCGCCGCCTGTAGCAACACCTGATTTAATTGGACCAATTACCGTACCATCAGAACCAATTTGTGTACCATTTGCACCAGGTGTATAAGTCACTTCTGGCTCAGCAGGTGCCGCTGGTGCGGTAGTTTTCACTGGAACCGTTGTGGTAATTGTTTTAGTTGAACAATTTGAAATTTTTAATGTTTGACCCACGCTTAAGCTGTAAGGCTCTTTCATATTGTTCATGCTCGCCAAATCTTTTACGTCCATACCCGTTAAGTAAGCGATTAAGAACATGGTATCGCCTTTGTTGACTTTATAGGTGTTCCCTTTGTATGAACCTTTTTGAATTTGGCTGTAATCTGGTGCATTCGTATTTGGATTACGCGGCACGTTGATTGCACCTGAGCTGGTACAATCAGAAACTGTTTTAGTTACCGTCTTAGTTTGCGGCTGAACTGGTGCTGGAGCAGGCTGAGGTTGAGTTGCTGCTGGCTGTTGTACCGGTTGGTAAGTTGGTTGGAAACTTGGTTGTGGAGTTTGAGTTCCCGTTGGTACGCTGCTGCCCATTGTACTTGGCATGGTATTTTGTTGGATTTCTGGCTGCCATGTACCGCTAGAGTTATTATCGACTGGTTGCATTACACCTGGAGAAAGAGTGCCATCCACATTTTCGATTGGTGCAGGGCTATTTGAACTACAAGCCGTTAAAATAGCAATACTCACAGGGAGCAATAAAAACGATTTTTTCATTTATTCTTCCTTTAAAATTAAATTTATTTCATTTGATTTGGCATTGAATTCTTTTCAATTTCCGGCATAAAGCTACCACCGGCAACGGCTCCCGTTCCTTCTACTGGTTGCATAATACCATCTGGCAATGCGTCGGGATCTTGTTTTTTCGGCTCTCCCGTACAAGCTGAAATCAGCAATGCACTAGAAATAATAAAGAGTAATTTATTCATAAAAAAGGTCATCCTGTTATTTTAAAATAATATAAATAATCACGGCTAAAGCAACGACACTCCAACCAATGACTTCAATGGATTTACGTAATTTCGCGGCGAATTTCTCTCCCCCCCATGCGGCGAGTTTTGCCACTAAAATAAAACGAGCAAAACGCGACACAAACGCGGTAATCACAAAGGGGATAAACGCCATTTGCATCACGCCTGCGCAAATGGTGAAAACTTTGTAAGGAATCGGGCTAAAACCAGCGACAAAGACCACTAAAACGCCCCATTCTTTAAACCACGCCATAGCTTGTTCCCAAGCGGCTTGGTAACCCCATTGTTGAATATAACCTTGAACCCAATCAAAAGCATAATAGCCGATAGCATAACCAATCATTCCCCCCACTACAGAAGCGACCGCTGTATAAAGCGCAAAACGAAACGCACTTTTCGGCTTTGACATTGACATTGGAATCAACATTACATCGGGTGGAATTGGAAAGAAAATGGCCTCAATAAAACTCACAAAGGATAGCCAAAACACGGCAAAGCGATGTTTTGACCATTGCATCGTTTTATCGTACATCGCACCAAAAATATTCATTCACTTATCCTTCATGGGTTCAATGGGGAAAAATTCGTTTCAAAATGGCACATTATTCACTTTCCAGCCAATCTTGTAAAGCAGCAATTGACTGATGAGCCGTAAGATCTGCTTGAATTGGCGTAATAGAAACATAACCATTTTTTACCGCATGGAAATCGGTGCCTTCACCATCATATTCAGGCAAGCCTGACGGACCAATCCAATAGATATTTTCGCCACGAGGATCTTCTTGTTTAATCACTTCAGCTGCAGATGTACGATAGCCTAAATGACAGACTTTAATGCCTTTAAGTTCTTCGTAAGGCAAGTCTGGCACATTGATATTGATCACTTCGCGTTTATTCAATAGTTGAGGATGTAATTTCGGAATTAAATCACACACCACACGAGCGGCTGTTTCATAATGCTGACGACCATCTAAAGAGGCCGCAATGGCTGGCAATCCTAAATGACGCCCTTCCAATGCAGCGGCCAAAGTACCGGAATAAATCGTATCATCCCCCATATTACAACCTGCGTTAATACCAGACACCACAAGATCCACTTGACCAGATAAAAAACCATTTAAAGCCAAATGCACGCAATCTGCAGGGGTGCCATTCACGCAGTAGTCGCCGCAATCTAAATGACGAGGGCGAAGCGGCTCAACAAGCGTTAATGAGCTTGATGCTGCGCTGCGATTCCGATCCGGCGCGACGATCACCACATCGGCAATTTTTCGTAATTCTTTTGCTAAAACTTGAATCCCTTCGGCGTGAAAACCGTCATCATTGCTGACTAAAATTCGCATTATTCTTCTTCCTTAATATTCACTAACTCTCGCACTAATGCAATGGCATAACTCCCTGCCGGCAAATAAAATGAGAGCTTCAATCCTTCTTCAACATACGACCAATGGAAATCTTTTGCCTGCATCAATAAAGGGCGGCGAGCGGCTTTCATTCTTTCTTGTTTCATTAATTCTTGGAAAACCTGATGTTCCAAAACTACTTGATTTTCGACCGCACTTGCAGATAAATTTTCTTCGCCAATTAAAGGCGCGGTGAGCAAAATATCTTGCTCGTTCAAACGTTGCTGTAAAACCGCTAAATCTTCATTTTCATCAGCCTTAAACCAACTGTGCGATCCGTTTAATTGCACAATATCGTCTCTTAGAACCTGATCTGCCACATTTTGTTCAATTCGTTCTGCTACAACTAAATTAAAAATTTCGCTGCGAGCCGCTGAAAGGTAAAAACTACGTTTTTTACGATCTTTGACCTTAATCTCTCCTTTCGCCCAACGAATCGCTTGAGTCAGATTATGGCCATCTCGACCAAAACGTTGTTCGGTGAAGTAGTTAGGAAAACCATATTTCGCCACAAAATTTAAGCGCTCATTCAACTCGTCACTTTCTTTTGCGCCACGCAATAAAATCTCGAAGGCATTTCCTTGAAGGCTACCAGTACGAATTTTACGATTGTGGCGAGTCACTTCTAAAATCTCGACGCCTTCTAATTGAAATTGGCTAAAATCAGGCGTTTCTTTACCTGGCATTTGTAAACAAAACCATTGTTCTGTGATGCCATGACGATCTTTCAAACCCGCATACCCCATATTTCGATCAGAAATACCCGCAAACTTGGCAAGTTTTTCACCGACAAACAGTGTATTGCAATCCGTTTTACGGATTTTTACCGCCACGAATTCGCCTTCGCCTGACATTTCGTAGCCCAGATCTTCTTTCACAATAAAATCAGCAAATTCTTGCTTTAAAAGTGCGGTTGTTTTTGGCGGTGTTTTTAAGGTGAAATAAGGGAGATGTTTGACCATTTTTTCGTTCTAAAATAAGAAAGCCCAACTTTTTCGCTGCAATAAATAGCGTGATCAGCTGGGCATGTTAAGCACAATTTATTCGCGCAGAATTTTAACCTTTCCGCCCCATCAAGGCAAACTGAAATGAGAATAAATTTTTAGCGACATTTTCATCTTTATCCCCTACAATGACCGCACTTTTTCTGACAAAAGGAATGCCTTATGACGAACTTTAACGAACTTCAAGAAGAAACCCGTGAAATCATTACGGATTTATTAAATGACGGCAGCGATCCAGATGCCCTTTATATTATCGAACATCACATCGCTCATTATGATTTTGATACTTTAGAAAAAATTGCCGTAGATGCTTTCAAAGCGGGCTATGAAGTGTCAGAAGCAGAAGAATTTGAAGATGAAAATGGCAAGGTCATTTTCTGTTTTGATATCATCAGTGAAGTAGAATTAAAGCCCGAAATTATCGATGCACAACAAAAAGAAATTTTACCATTAGTGGAAAAATACAAAGGCATTTATGATGGCTGGGGCACGTATTTTGAAGATCCAAATGCGGAAGATGATGAATACGGCGATGACGGCGAATTTTTTGATGATGAAGATGTCGAAGACGACAACGAACGTTTACATTAATAATGTGGGGGAGTTAATCGCCCTTAATTTTTATCTTACTCAAATAGGAATGAAAAAATGAAACTCAAAGCACTTTCTCTTGCATTACTTGCCTTACCTATCGCTTCTTTTGCTGCAGAACCCGTACCGAATTATCCAGCTGATGTAACCTTTACTGTTGAAGCAGAAAAAGATGTGGAACTCGATTTATTGCAAGTCTCCCTTTTTTACCAAGCAGAAGGGAATAATTTATCGGCTCTTAATAAGACCATGGCTGAAAAAATGAATAAAGCCATTGAATTAGCGAAAGCACAGAGCTCGGTCGAAATTACTGATAATTCTCGTAATACCATGGTTCGTTACGATAATAAAGGCAAACAGCAAGGTTGGATTGCGCATGCAGGATTAACCTTAGAAAGTAAAGACTCTCAAGCCTTATCAACATTAGTAAATGAACTAGATGGCGTATTGGCCATTGCTCAGGTCAATGCCTCTGTTTCTCGTGAAAAATTAAGTAGTTTAGAAAATGAATTAACCAAAGAAGCTTTAGCAAAACTTAAAGATAAAGCAGTCTTAATTCAAGAATCCTTGCAGATGAAAGGTTATCGCATACAGAACCTTGAAATTTCCTCAGCTAATGATTCAGTCGCTGATTTCCGCCCTTATGCCGCAGCCGAACTAAGCTCTAAAAGTTTATACTCGAGTGGGAAAGATGAAACTTATACTCAAAGTGGCAAAGAGAAAATTAAAGTCAGTGTGAATGCGCGAATTGCATTGCTTAAAGAATAATTTTCTATACAATGAACGACGATTTTTTTAATAAGGAAAACAATATGAAAGTAGCAAAAAATACGGTTGTGAGTATCGCTTACCAAGTACGTACTCAAGACGGTGTATTAGTTGATGAAGCACCAGCAAATCAACCATTAGAATATTTACAAGGCCACAATAACTTAATCATTGGTCTTGAAAATGCCTTAGAAGGTAAAGAAGTTGGCGACAAATTTGAAGTGCGTGTTCAACCAGAAGAAGGCTACGGCGAATACAATGAAAACATGGTTCAACGTGTACCAAAAGATGTATTCCAAGGCGTTGATGAAGTGGTGGTTGGTATGCGTTTCTTAGCAGATACAGATATTGGCCCAGTTCCTGTTGTGATCACTGAAGTGGATGGCGATGAAGTGGTGGTTGATGGTAACCACATGTTAGCGGGTCAAGAATTACACTTCACTGTTGAAGTTGTTGGTACTCGTGAAGCAACATTAGAAGAAATTGCTCACGGTCACGTGCATGGCGAACACGATCATCACCATCATCACGATGATGAAGGTGGTCACGGCTGCGGTTGTGGTGGTCACGGTCATCATCACCATGATCACGATCATGGACACAGCGGTTGCTGTGGCGGTGGTCATAAACACGATCATGATCACGGACACGGTCATGGCGGCTGTGGTTGCGGCGGTCACTAATCTTAATCTAGAGATAAAACTAGAGACAAAAAAAGTGCGGTTAAAAATAACCGCACATCTTCTTTATCTAAAATTCAATTACAGAATGAATCGACTTAAATCTTCATTTTCAATCACTTCACCTAATGCATCTGTGACATAAGCGGCATCAATATTCACGGTTTGACCGTCCATTTCGCTCGCATCAAATGAGATTTTATCCATTAAACGTTCCATAACGGTATGTAAACGTCTTGCACCGATATTCTCCGTTTTCTCATTCACACGGAAGGCGGCTTCGGCAATTTTCTTGATTGCATCTTGTGTAAACTCAATGCTCACGCCTTCTGTTGCCATGAGCGCTTTATATTGCTCTGTTAAAGACGCATTTGGCTCAGTTAGAATACGCTCAAAGTCTTCTGCCGTTAATGCAGACAATTCAACACGAATTGGCAAACGACCTTGCAACTCTGGGATTAAATCCGATGGACGCGCCACTTGGAATGCACCTGATGCAATAAAGAGAATATGATCGGTTTTCACCATCCCGTGTTTGGTATTAACCGTTGAACCTTCCACCAATGGTAATAAGTCACGTTGTACACCTTCACGAGAAACATCCGCACCACTGTATTCGCCTTTTTTACAAATCTTGTCGATCTCATCAATAAACACGATACCATTTTGCTCAACGGCATCAATGGCTTTTTGTTTCAATTCTTCTGGGTTAATCAATTTGGCTGCTTCATCGTCAATTAAGGTTTTTAATGCATCCTTAATTTTCATTTTGCGTTTTTTGGTTTTATCCGAACCCAGGCTTTGGAACATGGATTGCAACTGATTAGTCATTTCTTCCATACCTGGAGGTGCCATGATTTCCACCCCCATTGAAACGCCCGCCGACACATCAATTTCGATTTCTTTATCATCTAGCTGCCCTTCACGTAATTTTTTACGGAATGCTTGGCGAGTGCTGCTATTGGTATCGTGGTTTTCCACTTCACCCCATTGATTTTTTGGTGGTGGTAGCAACGCATCTAAAATACGATCTTCAGCCGCATCTTCTGCTTTCGCACGATTTTTCGCAATTTCTTGTTGGCGAACCAATTTCATCGCACTATCGGTTAAATCACGGATAATGGAGTCCACTTCTTTCCCCACATAGCCCACTTCAGTGAACTTGGTCGCTTCCACTTTAATGAACGGTGCATTAGCTAATTTTGCAAGACGACGTGCAATCTCGGTTTTTCCCACACCCGTTGGACCAATCATTAAAATATTTTTAGGGGTCACTTCATGACGAAGTGGCTCTTGCAACTGCATTCTTCTCCAACGGTTACGTAACGCGATCGCGACCGCTCTTTTCGCCTCTTTTTGGCCGATAATATGTTGATCTAATTCGGAAACAATTTCACGAGGGGTCATTTCAGACATAATTTTTCCTTATTTATTCGGTAATTCTTCGATAGTGAAATTCGTATTGGTAAACACGCAAATATCACCGGCAATTTTTAAAGATTTTTCCACAATTTCACGAGCTGATAAATCGGTATTTTCCACCAACGCACGGGCTGCCGACAACGCATAATTACCGCCTGAACCAATAGCTAAAATCTGATCGGCTTCCGGTTGCACCACATCACCAATACCGGTAATGATTAAACTTTCTTTTTCATCCGCCACAATCAGCATCGCTTCTAACTTGCGTAACGCACGATCGGTTCGCCAATCTTTGGCTAATTCCACGGCGGCTTTTAACAAATGCCCTTGATGCATTTCTAATTTACGCTCAAATAATTCAAATAAGGTGAACGCATCAGCTGTGCCGCCTGCAAAACCGGCTAGAACTTTGCCATTATATAAACGGCGTACTTTACGGGCATTCCCTTTCATGACGGTATTGCCTAATGAAACCTGTCCATCGCCCCCAACAACCACTTGGCCATTACGACGTACGCTTACAATTGTTGTCATTCTTTTTATCCTTCTTTTAAGAAAAGTTACTCGTTATATGGCGATCGATTCCGCCAAATTCAAGGGGAAATTTTTCTTTGATGCTTTATTAAACAACCATCTCAAAAAAATGTGACAAAGATCACTTTTTTAAATAGCAAACGATTGCTATTATTTCACATCCATATTTTAAAGGAATATGATTTGTTACAAGTAAAACAAACTACTTAATGAGGAAAACATGAAAAATTTACTTAAACTTTCTGCCATTGCAATTTTAGCGGCAAGCGCAGTCTCTACTTTTGCATCAAACAAAGAACCTTACACTGAACAAGGTACGAATGCTCGTGAAATGACAGAGCAAAAACCGATTCACTGGATTTCTGTAGACCAATTGAAAAAAGAATTAGAAGGCAAAGCGCCAATTAATGTGAGCTTTGACATTGATGATACTGTGCTTTTCAGTAGCCCTTGCTTCTACTATGGCCAACAAAAATACTCACCAGGTAAACATGATTACTTAAAAAATCAAGATTTCTGGAATGAAGTGAATGCAGGTTGTGACCAATATTCCATTCCAAAACAAATTGCGGTGGATTTAATTAATATGCACCAAGCTCGCGGTGACCAAATTTATTTCATCACGGGTCGTACAGCGGGTGATAAAGATGGTGTAACCCCTGTATTACAAAAAGCCTTTAATATTAAAGACATGCACCCAGTAGAGTTCATGGGTGGCCGTGATCTTCCAACTAAATACAATAAAACCCCAGGTATCATCCAACACAAAGTGAGCATTCACTATGGTGACAGCGATGACGATATCTTAGCCGCAAAAGAAGCGGGTATCCGTGGTATTCGTTTAATGCGTGCAGCAAACTCAACTTACCAACCAATGCCAACCCTTGGTGGCTACGGTGAAGAAGTATTGATTAACTCAAACTACTAATCTTCCTAAAAAAAGTGCGGTTATTTTTGACCGCACTTTTCTTATCTAGTGAAAATCCTCTTAATTTTTAAAAAGTTCCTGGGAATATGCTAAAATTTTTGCGTTTCTAGGAGCCTATTTATGTCAGAACTCACGTCTAATCAATATTTAATTATCATTGCCGTACTGCTTTTTATCAGCATTGTGATGCTTTTTCTATTAAGCCGAAGCAAACGAGATACGCAAGAATTACAACAAGATCTCAATAAAACCATCGAAGATTACAATCAATTAGCTGAGCGTTTTGACTCCTTAAGTGCAGTCAAAAATCAGCTAGAACAACAAGCTGTTAAAGCACAAACTCATGCAGAAGGTTTGCAAACTCGCCTTAATGAACGTGATGAAAAAATCCAATATTTAGAAAAAGAATTGGATGAAGAACAGCTACGACACGATCAAATTGGCGGGCAAATTACGGCATTAAAAGAACGCTTTGGAATAGCATCTGCACAAGCCGAAAGCTTGCAAGGTCAATTACAACAAGCGCAAGAAAATGTGCTACGAAAAGAACAAGAACAGCAAAAAACACAGGAAAAATTGACCGCACTTTCACAAGAATTAACGGAACTCAAAACCACCCTTTCCGAAAAAGAAAAGCATTTTGCCGAACAGCAACAGCATATTGAGCAATCCAAACAACAGCTAGGCGTAGAATTCCAAAATCTAGCTAACCGCATTTTGGAAGAAAAAAGCCAATCCTTTAATCAAACCAATCAAACCGCATTGGAAACCTTATTGAAGCCTTTCCGAGAACAAATCGAAAGCTTTCAAAAACGAGTCAATGAAATCCATTCAGAATCGGTGAAAGGTAATGCAGGCTTAGAAGCGGAAATCAAAAAGGTGTTGGAAATTGGCTTAAATATGTCGCAAGAAGCCAATAATTTAACTTCGGCGTTAAAAGGTGAAAAGAAAACCTTAGGAAATTGGGGAGAAGTGCAACTTGAACGCGCACTTCAGTTGGCAGGCTTGATTGAAAACGTGCATTACAGTGCACAGGCCCATTTTAAAGATGAACAAGGCGGTCGAAACTATCCTGATTTTGTGCTTAATCTGCCCGATGAGAAAAATATCATCATTGATAGCAAAATGTCATTGAATGCTTACGAAAGTGCGGTCAATTCGGAGGATGAATTGGAACGTGAGCGTTTACTAAGGGAACATATTAAAGCCCTGAAAAATCACATTGATGACTTGCACCGCAAGGATTACAGCAATTTGATTGGCATGCGCAGTCCTAATTTTGTCTTGATGTTCATCGCAGTGGAACCTGCTTATATTGAAGCCTTAAAATTAGACCCGAGTCTGTTTAATTATGGCTATGAGAAAAATGTGATTATGGTTTCGCACACGACCCTTATGCCAATTTTACGTACCGTGGCGAATTTATGGCGTATCGAACGCGGCAACGCCGAAGCGAAAGAAATCGCTGAAAAAGCAGGTGAGATTTACAACCAGATTTGCTTGGTGGCAGAACGTTTAAACAAACTGGGCAATACTCTTTCCACTGTAAGCAATCAATACAACAGCACTGTCACTGCCCTTGTGGGACAACAAGGTTTAGTGGGGAAAGTGGAACGCTTTAAAGACTTGTCAGCGAAAGCTAACAAGAGCATGCCAAACGTTGAATTGCTCAATAATGACGTGGATTTAACGCGACTATCCCTTCTCACCACCGAAAATGAGGAAAAATAATACATATCTGTTGAATTTTTCTTTAAAAGCGGCTATTTTCTTGCCACTTTTTTTATTTTAATTTTATTTGTGGGGGAATTTATGGCTACGGAACAAAAAGAAATCACTGATCCATGTGCAAAATATAATGAACAAACCAGTTTTCTAAGCAAAACGATTTTTGCAAGTCGTTGGTTACAAGTGCCTATTTATTTAGGTTTAATTGTTGTACAAGGCATCTATGCCTACAAGTTTATGAAAAACTTGTGGTATCTCATCACCAATGTTAATGAAATGGATGCAGACACCATTATGCTCGCCGTACTCAATCTCATTGATGTGGTAATGATTGCAAACTTATTAGTAATGGTAACATTAGGCGGTTATGAGATTTTTGTTTCAAAACTGCGCACGAAAAACCACCCTGATCAACCTGAATGGATGAGCCATGTGAATGCAACTGTACTGAAAGTTAAACTTTCTATGTCAATTATCAGTATTTCGTCTATCCACTTATTGCAAACCTTTGTGAATGCCTCAAAAATCCCTGAAAAAACAATTATGTGGGAAGTGATTATTCATTTTTCTTTCTTGATTTCAGCGATTGCAATGGCCTATACCGACAAAATTCTGTACAGTACAAGTCATAAAAATCATTAAAGGATAACAAATGAAAATAATCTATAAAATAGGTTCAGCATGCCTAGCAATTGGCTCTATTTTCCTTCTTAATGGATGCTTTTTGGTCGATCAAGTTCACGACAAAGTATATGAAGATTGTTACATTCATCCAGATCACATAAAAAGTATGCCTGATGAGGAATACTCTCGATTGGCTAAGCTATGTGGATGGAATCCAAACAGAACAAAATAATGAATCGAAAGTGC
>OGGO01001180.1_pt1 | contig 15142 bp, 10 predicted proteins | sample 1571231 | NCBI WGS metagenome assembly OGGO01 (sample SAMEA2582036, study PRJEB24529) | metagenome | biome: Human gut stool | place: China | collected 2011 | reverse complement strand
CTCGATTGCGAAACCTGTGCGCCGCGTGTATTCGACCGCTACCTCGATCCTTCGTCGGTCGAGATGTTCGCCCGCATGGGCGTACTCTCGAAGGTGGAGCTCGAAGCCCGAACCGAAGTGAAGTGGGAAACCTATACCAAAAAGATTCAGATCGAAGGCCGCGTGTTGGGCGACCTGACGATGAACCACATCGTGCCGATCGCTTCGCGTTACGAAGCTCTGCTGCTGGATAAGGTCTATAAGATTTCGCAAATCGGACAGGGGCTCGACGCTTCGGCCGATGTCGAACTCATCAAACGTATTCAGCAGCATACGGCTCTGATCCAGCAACTGACCCACGATATGATCGAAGCCCGCAAGGTGGCCAACAAGATCGAGGATCAGCGGGAGAAGGCGCTCGCGTACCACGATACGGTGGCGGTCTATTTCGACCAGATCCGCAAACACGTGGATCGCCTGGAGGAGATCGTGGACGACCAGATGTGGCCGCTGCCCAAGTACCGGGAGCTGCTGTTCCTGCGGTAGTTGCTTCGGCTTGCCGCTTCTGCGGGCGGGAACGATAATCGGGATAATCCGGCGGATTCGCCGGATTATTTTTTAACTTTGTATGCCTCGAAAACTTCGGAGCAGAATCAATGTAAGGATTTATGTATCGCAACCTGAGTGAATTTATCGCCCGCCTGGAGCGGGAAGGCGAATTGCAGCGCGTGAGCGTGCCGGTGGATCCGGTGTATGAGATCGCCGAGATTACCGACCGCATGTCCAAGCAGCCGGACGGCGGCAAGGCGCTGTTGTTCGAGCAGACGGGGACGCCGTTTCCCGTGCTGACCAATATGATGGGTTCCGACCGTCGGATGGCGATGGCGCTCGGCGTGGAGTCGCTCGACGAACTGACGCGACGGCTCGATGATTTGTTGCAGCAGGCCGTCACGCCGAAAAATTCGCTCCTGGATAAATTGCGGATGCTGCCTTTGCTGGCCGAGATGTCGCGCTGGTTGCCGCGTACCTCGTCGTCGCGGGGCGAATGTCAGCAGGTCGTGCTGCAGGGGGAGGAGGCGTCGCTCGATGCGCTGCCGGTGCTCAAGTGCTGGCCGTGCGACGGCGGACGCTTCGTGACGCTGCCGCTGGTGCACACCCTCGATCCCGAAACGGGAATCCGCAACGTGGGCATGTACCGGCTGCAACTGTTTGATGCCCGCACGACGGGCATGCACTGGCACCTGCACAAGACCGGAGCCCGTCATTACGAAGGTTACAGGCGTGCCGGGCGGCGAATGCCCGTGTCGGTAGCGCTGGGCGGCGATCCGGCTTATACTTATGCTGCGACGGCTCCGATGCCGGACAACATGGACGAATACCTGCTGGCAGGGTTTCTGCGCCGGCGCCCGGTGAAACTGGTGAAGTGTATCACCAACGATATTTATGTGCCGGCCGACTGCGATTTCGTGATCGAAGGGTATGTCGATCCGTCGGAGCCGAAGACGGTGGAAGGGCCTTTCGGCGACCATACGGGTTTTTACTCGCTGACCGATGAATATCCCCGCTTCCATGTGACGGCCGTCACGCGGCGGCGCGATGCCGTTTATCCTGCGACGCTGGTGGGCATTCCTCCGCAGGAGGACGCCTATATCGCCAAGGCCACCGAGAAGATTTTCCTGGCTCCGATCCGGCTGGCCGTACAGCCCGAAGTGAAGGAGCTGACGATGCCTGTTTTCGGTACGGCGCACAATTTGGCCGTGGTGTCGATCGACAGACGCTACCGGGGACAAGCCCATAAAGTAGCGCAGGGACTTTGGGGGGCCGGGCAGATGATGTTCAATAAATACCTCGTCATTACGGGCGAGGATTGCGACGTGCATGATCCGGACCGGTTGGCCGCCTTGTTGCGCCGGGCCGAGTTCCCGCGCGATTTGATTGTAAGCGAGGGAGTTTACGACGTACTCGACCATGCGACCGCGACGCCCGGGTTCGGCGGTAAACTGGCGTTCGACCTGACGGAGATCGATCCGTCCGCTCCGGCGGAGTCCGTTCGGGTGCCGGAGCGGTTCGAGCTGACACCCGGTCTGGTCGAGGTCGCGGACGGACTTGCCGGAAAGTGGGGAGCCTTGCTGCTCTTTGCCGATGATGCGGTGGAACAGAAGCCGGATCTGGCCGCTTTCCTTGCCCGAAATCCGTGCCGGGGGATTCGTTATGCCGTTCTTTTCGACGGACACGCCCGGACGATGCGCCCGGACGAGCTGCTGTGGCTCGCCGCAGCCAATACCGATCCCCGGCGGGATGTGGAGTGCCGCGACGGTGTGCTGTGCGTGGATGCCCGGAGCAAGCGGCCCGGAATTGCGGGCAACCCTTCGCGTTTTCCCAATGTGGTGACTTCGCTGCCCGAGGTCGTTCGGAAGGTGGACGAACGTTGGGTGGAATATGGTTTGGGTGAGCGACTCGAGTCGCCTTCCGACCGTTACCGGACGTTGTTGTTGTCCGACAAAGCTGCGTGGTAGAGGATGGCCGGATTTTTCCAGACGCGTGAGCGCCGGGCGCTCGTGGTGTTTCTCCTGCTGGCGGGAGTGTTCGTTGCCGGGCTGCTCCTGGCCGAACGGCGGAAGAGCGCGGTATCCGCCGACCGGGTGGAGGCGGAGATGGAAGCGACGGTTGCGGCGGACTCCGTGAGGCTGTTCGAGTTCGATCCCAATACGGTGGAATATGCCGATCTGCGGCGGCTGGGACTCTCGTCCCGCATGGCGGTCAGCCTGCTGAAGTACCGCGCAGCGGGCAAAGTGTTTCGGATCCCCGAGGATGTGGCTACCTGCTATGGCATGACCGATTCGGTCTATTTTATTCTGGAACCCTATATTCGGATTGGGCGCGAGTATGCGCTGACACCTTCTCCGCGTCGGGAATATCGGGAGTATGTCCCGCAGGAGCCGAGGAGGATCGTGCCCCGCGAACGATTCAGGATCGATACGGTGTCCGCATCCTATCTCGCGTCGCTCGGTTTTTCCGTCCGTCAGGCCGAGGCCATTGTCCGTTATCGGGATCTTTACGACGGTCTTCGGGACGAAGCGGGTTTTCGGGCTTGCTATATGATCGCCGATTCGGTGGCCGATCTTTTGCTCCCCTATGTAATTTTTCCGGAACCGGAGCCCGTTCGCTCCGGATTGATCGAGCTCAACGGGGCCGATTCGGCGACCTTACGCTCGGTAGTCGGGATCGGTGAGAAGAGCGTCATGCCCATTATCCGATACAGGGAGCGGCTCGGCGGATTTTACAGCGTGGATCAGTTGGCCGAGGTTCCACAGGTCACGGAGTCCAATTTCGAGCGGATCGTGAAACAAATTTACTGCGATAGTTTCAAAATTCGAAAAATTGATATTAACTTTGCACCTCCGAGTACGCTCAAGGGGCATCCTTATTTGCCGCCCGCCGTATTTAGGAAGTTATTTAGTAAAAGACAATTGAAAGGAGGTTGGAGTACCGTCGAAGAGTTGGTTGAAGAGCACATATTAACCCCGCGTGAGGCCGAGCGATTGGCCCCGTATCTTCGGTTTACGGTACGAAAAGCCTCGAAAGACATACCGAATAGGGAGTCGGCGTCGTCCGGATGGAGTCCCGCCCCGATACAAGACACGATCCATTAGAAATTAGAGTAAAAAACAATAAAAAAAGCAACGAATTATGATTATCATGCCGGTAAAAGAGGGCGAGAACATCGAGAAGGCCCTCAAGAAATTCAAACGTAAATACGAGCGTACGGGTGTCCTGAAGGAGCTCCGTCGTCGCCAGTATTTCACCAAACCTTCGGTTGCGAAGCGTATCGCCATGCAGCATGCCATTTACGTAGAGAAGCTGCACCGCGACGAGGAATAGGAAGATTTTTCCATATCTTAATCCTGATAATAGACAAGAATTTTTTATCTTGTCTATTATTTTTTTGTTGTTTTACAGCGGGTTGCTCTCTGTTTCTCCTGCAAAACTAAATTTTTTAGTTTGAAAACTATAAAAAATAGTTGTATGTGAAATTTTTTTAGTTATCTTTGTTTCAGAAGATTTTTGTGCAGGAGCCGGCAATGCGGAGCTGTGCTGCCGTTTGTGCAGGTCCTGTTTCGTTCGACTTTAACCGACATTGATTATGGAAAAGCTGACACCTAGAGAAGAGGAGCTGATGCGTTGTTTCTGGACGCGGGGCCCGTTATTCGTGCGCGAACTGGTTGCGCTCTGGCCCGAACCGAAACCTCATTTCAATACGTTATCGACGATGGTGCGTGGCCTCGAGGCGAAAGGGTACGTCGGACACAAGGCCTATGGCGGCACCTACCAGTATTATCCGCTCGTCAGCGAGGAGGAGTTCAGCCGCAAGACGCTGAAGGGCGTGGTGAGCAAGTATTTCGACAATTCCTACCTCGGGGTGGTTTCGTCGCTCGTACGGGAGGAGAAAATCTCCGTGGACGATCTGCGCGACCTGATCCGGCAAATCGAAAGTCAAACCGAAAAACGATAATCCTATGCCGACCTTTCTGCTTTACAGTCTGAAGGCTGCGGGATGCCTGGCGGTCTTCTACCTGTTTTACAAGTTGTTGTTGAGCCGCGATACGCTGCATCGGATGAACAGGGTGTTGTTGTGCGGAGTGTTACTGCTGTCGTTTTTGCTGCCTTTGTGCGTAATTACCGTCGAGAAGGAGTTGCCCGGGGTATCCGCCGCCGGGATCGACGTGATTCCGGAAAATTATTTCCGGCGGGACATGGTATTCGAAAACCGAATCCCCGACGATACCCGGGACCTGATGATAACAGAGGAGCCGGAGCCTGCTCCCGAACCGTTCGACTGGGGCGTTTTGCTCGGAATCATCTATTTTGCAGGGGTATTTGCGACGTTGGGATGGACCGTATGCAACATCGTGCGGGTTGTGCGAATGACGCGCCGCGGCCAGCGCATACCGCTTGGAAACGGGAGCGTTTTGGTGTTGTCGGACCGGATTCGAGCTCCGTTCAGTTGGATGAGATACGTGGTGATGTCCGAGGAGGATTATGCCTGCGGCGGAGGGACGGATCCTCGTGCATGAACAGGCGCATCAGCGGTTGGGCCATTCGTGGGACCTGCTGCTGGTCGATTTGCTGGGGTGTTTGCAGTGGTTCAACCCCGCGATGTGGCTGTTGCGTGTGGAACTGCGTGCTGTGCACGAGTACGAGGCCGACGAGCAGGTGCTCCGCTGCGGGGTCGATGCGAAAGATTATCAGATGCTGTTGATAAAAAAGGCCGTTGGCGGGAGGTGGTACTCAATTGCCAACAGCCTTAATCATAGTAACCTTAAAAACCGAATTACCATGATGTTGCGTAAAAGATCATCGAGGTGGGCCAGGGCCAAGGCGCTCTATGTCCTGCCGCTTGCGTGCCTGGCGCTCGGCGCTTTCGCACAGACCTCCTATGTTCTTCCGGAGGACAAAACTACGAAAAATTCCGGAAACGGTGAAATGCCTCTTCCTGCTGGTGCGGACGGCCTCACAGTCGGTACACCGGAAGGGGGAATGCCACCGGTCGAAGGCTCCATGGCCGAATTGCTCGCTAATCTCGAGCGTACCGCTCTCGAAAAGCAAACGGCAGAATCGGGGGCGCACACCTTTACCGGACGCGTATTTGGCCGGGACGATAAGCCTTGGGCCGGTTATGAGTTTATTTGCAGCGGCGGCCGGCGGGTTGTGACCGATGCGGAGGGCCGCTTTACGATCGTTACGGAGAAGCCGATCGTTTGTTACCTTGTCGGAGGGGAGACGGATCAGAAAGTAAAATCAGTCGGTAGCCGCTTCGGAATTCCGATGGGGACGGACATTGCCTTGGAATTTCATTTGAAAGAGTCGCTTGCTCTGACCCACCTGCCCGTATCCGATGAACCGGTAGTGTATGCGGTTTATGGCGATCCGGCAGATTTTCGCTTCGATCCGGAACATCCGCCTCTGATAATGGACGGGGGCGAGGAATTGTCGGCTGAAACGCTGGATACCTATTTGGGGTTGCCGGAACAGAAGATGATTGGTGCTTGGATGGTCAAAGGGCCGGAGGCACTGAAGGGATACGGTACGCGGGCGGCGAACGGAGTGTTGTCGATTAGGGTTCAGACCTATCCTTATACGGAGTCTTGGAGTCCGGCCGATCCGTCCTTGTGGGATCCGGAGGATTTGGAGCTTTATCTGGTGTGGGAAGGGGATGAGTTGCCCGAACAGTTTGTCGCCCGCCGCGATGCGTACATGAAAGAGGAGTTTGCCAAGTTGCTGACTGCTGATGCCGGGAAACTCGAACGACTCGGGTATAAATCGGTCGATGGTGCGGAAGAGTGGGTGACTGTCGAGGTGAGCGATGGGGCTGCCCTCATTCCTTTTTGGATTGATCTGTCGGACGAGGGCTTGTATCTGCTTGACGGTGAGGAGATTGATTACAGACAGTTGGGCGCGATATCCCCGTCGAGTATCGCCACGGCTACCCAAATGACCTCCGGCGAGGCACGCAGACGCTACGGCGATCGGGGTCGTTACGGTGCGATCGTCTATACGAGTCGTCCGGAGTCGGAACGTGTGACAATCGAAGAGAAACAGAAGCCTTCCGATTTGTATCACTATATTACGGGCGATTTCGAACCGACGGGTGTGCCCGATACTTACCGGGTGCAGCGGATCGAGTTAAGCCATTCGATGCCGTTCGAATTCCGGCCATTGGTACTGTGGAATGGCAAGGTGTCGAATATCTACCTTTTTACTACTCCCGGTATCGTTCACGAGATAGAAACCGTTCGGATCGTAACCGAGCCGGACGAAGCGACGGTCGCCAGATACGGCGTATCGGCCCGGAACGGGGTGATCGAGGTCGTTTCCAAAACGGCTTCGCGTGAGGATGATTTCGAGGTGACCGTTTATGATAAATACAACAATCCGATGCGTTATCTGAAGGGTAGTTTCCGATCGGTGGATGGTAAAAATACCTATAAGGTGAGCGGATTGAAATTGCGGAACGTGCAGGGAGTACGTCCCGGAATGTTGCCGTTGGTAGCTGTGGACGGGCGTGTGGGGTCCATCACCGATCTGGAGAAGATTCCTGCCCGCAAGATCGAAACCATACAGATTTTTTCCTGGGAGGATGTATTCCGTGACCCGGCATTAGTCGAGCGTTACGGGGATGCCGCCCGTGTCGGAGCGATTCTTGTGACGACTCGTGATGCTGCGAAACAGGCCGAAAAAGAGGCCCGGAAGTCCGGTGCAGGTGAATCTGTCGTCGCATCCGTACCGGAGGGACCGTCGTTCGGTACGGTTCAGACCGGTAATACTCCGGTGGACGGGCAGGTCAAGGTGCGGATTTCCGAAGTTGCTGTGCCGAACGATTCGCTCGTGGTTTCCGGTCACGATTTGAGTTCGATGCTCTTCCTGCTCGATGGCAGAAGAGTCGCAGTTGCCGAGGTAAAGGCTTTGAATGAAGCGGAGATCGAATCGATGTCGGTCTTGAAGGATGAATGGGCTGTCGAACGTTACGGCGAGGCGGCGGCGGATGGCGTGGTTTATGTGACGACGACCGAAGGTGCCCGGCAGTTCGGCCGTTTGGAGTGTAGTTTCGAGCATGGAAACTCTTTCCAGGAAGGTCCTGGTTTTTATCGGATCAAGGATACGGGAAACGGATTTGCGATCCGTCCGCTCAATGGAGCCCGACCGCTTGTGTTGATCAACGGCCGGCAGGTCGATGATGATTATTTGAAGTCGATCGATGCGGGTAAGGTTCTGTGGGTTCGGATTCTGCAACCCGGTTTTGAATTGTTGGACCGTTATGGCGAGCGGGCGCGGGACGGTGTGATCGAGTTTACGACGAATGAATCCGGAGAACGTACGACTTTGGCTGTTTATTCGTCGGATGCATCGGGCAAACGCAATAAGATGACAGTCGTCAGGGAGCCTTCCGGCGCCTCCTCGGGGCACTCTTCCGTGTCTAAGTCGATTGCTACGTCGGCGCAACCTTTGGAGGAAGTTACGGTGGCGACTTATACGGCTGGAGTGGATTCGGTTTCGATTGAGAATGGCTCTCTGAAGCAGGTCGGTTTAATAGTATTGGATGGCGAGGAAATTTCTGCCGATCGCCTTTCGCAACTGGATCCCTCCCGAATCGACGCGATGACGGTATTGAAAGGAGAGCAGGCGGTCGAACATTATGGCGAGAAGGGAGCGAAAGGGGTGATCGAGATCACGACGAAAAAAAATCGAAGCGGCGTGCGCCGGCAATGAATATAGAGAAGTTCCAATTCATAAGTGTTATTGTTCCGTCAGGGAAGCATCCTGCAGCCGCACTTAGTTGCGGGATGTTTTTTATAAAAATAGGAGCGTCCTATCTGGGACGCTCCTATTTTTATCTCCGGTCGTGGCGAACGGATTCTTTTCATACCATACGAAAAGAACATTCGTTCGGAGGGTGAATCCTTTAGTGAATCCGTCCTTCTTTGGCCTCGATGCACTCGGTTGCGTGAGGCACTTTCATCAGCCGCTCCTTGGGGATCAGCTTGCCGGTGGTTTTGCAGATGCCGTATGTTTTGTTCTCGATGCGTACGAGTGCCATTTCGAGGTTACGGATGAATTTCATTTGATGGGCCGCCAGGCGGCCGCTCTCCTCTTTGGAGAGCGTAGTGGCTCCCTCCTCCAGCACCTTGAACGTCGGCGAGGTATCCTCCGTATCGTTCGATGCGGTGTGGGTTATCGTGGCGCGCAGGAGTTCGTAATCCGCACGTGCTGTTTCCAGTTTTTTGAGAATGAGCTGTTTGAACTCTTCCAATTCGGCGTCACTGTATCGGGTTTTTTCTGCTTCTGCCATAGTTTCAATATTTTATTTGTAATAATGTTATACTAAATTAAACAATATTCCCGTTACTTCCAAATTTTTTGCCGGAAACGTGCAGGTTCTCCTTTTTTGGTCAAATTTTGGTCACCGCGATACGGACCGGTTGCTCATCTACCTCCGACTCCACGACGAATTCGCCGCTGGGAGAAGGCACTCCTTCGATTTCGACAGCCAGCGTCTGCGAGGCGATGTAGTCGGCGAAGGATTTGAGCGCGGGAAGGACGAACTCTTGCTGTTCGATCTCCACACGGATTTTGTCCGTCACCTCGAAGCCCGAATCCTTGCGGATGTTCTGGATACGGTTGATCAGTTCGCGGGCGATACCTTCGGCACGCAGGTCGTCGGTGATCGTGATATCGAGGGCTACGGTCAGCTTGCCCTCCGTAGCTACGAGCCAGCCCGGCATATCTTCCGAGGTGATTTCGAAATCGGCAGGGGTGACGGTGATTTTTTCGCCGTCCACGTCCAGCAGGGTTTCCGCCGATGCTTCGATCGCGGCTATCTGATCCTGTGAGAACCCGGCTACGAGAGCTGCGATCTGCTTCATCTGTTTGCCGTATTTGGGACCGAGGGTCTTGAAGTTGGGCTTGATGCGCTTGGTGATGAGTCCCGTCGTATTTTCGATCAGTTCTATTTCCTTGACATTCACTTCGCTCATAATGAGCCCCTTGACGGCTTCGATGCGGCGTGCGGTGTCGGCGTCGAGGACCGGAATGAGTATCTTCGTGAGTGGCTGGCGGACTTTGATGTTCACCTTGCGGCGCAGGGCCAGTACCATCGACGAAACCTGTTGGGCCATAGACATCATCTGCTCCAATTCACCGTCGATGAGCGAGGAGTCGCAGACGGGGAAGGTCGAAAGATGTACCGACTCGTCCGTGTGGCGACCGCTTACGGCGTTCAGATCGCGGAAGATACGGTCGGAGATGAACGGCGCGAACGGTGCGGAGAGCATCGAAACGGTTTCCAGACAGGTGTAGAGTGTCTGGTAAGCGGCCAGTTTGTCGCGTGTCAGCCCGCCGCCCCAGAACCGCTTGCGGTTGAGGCGCACGTACCAGTTCGACAGGTTTTCGCATACGAATTCCTGGATCATACGGGCCGCCGGCGTCGGATCGTAATTTTCGAGCGATTCGGTGACGTTCCGGACCAGCGTATTGAGCAGGGAGATGATCCAGCGGTCGATCTCCGGGCGTTCGCTCATCGGAACTTCCGGCTCCTGTCCCGTAAAACTGTCCACATTGGCGTAGAGGGCGAAGAACGAGTAGGTATTGTAGAGCGTGCCGAAGAACTTGCGGCGCACTTCGTCCACCCCGTCCCGGTCGAACTTGAGGTTGTCCCAGGGCTGCGAGTTGGAGATCATGTACCAACGCGTCGCGTCGGCGCCGTAGGTCGAAAGTATTTCGAAGGGATCCACGGCATTACCCAGGCGCTTGGACATTTTGTTGCCGTTCTTGTCGAGCACCAGGCCGTTCGAAATGATGTTCTTGAAGGCCACCGAGTCGAAGAGCATCGTGGCGATGGCATGCAGCGTGAAGAACCATCCGCGCGTCTGATCGACGCCTTCGGCGATGAAATCGGCCGGATAGACGCTCTTGAAGTAGTCGCCGCCGTGCTCGAAGGGGTAGTGCAGCTGGGCATAAGGCATGGCGCCCGAGTCGAACCACACGTCGATCAGATCCGGTTCGCGCCGCATCGGTTCGCCTTTGGACGAAACCAGCACGATATTGTCCACGTAAGGACGGTGCAGGTCGATCCGGTCGGTCGAGTAGTTCTCTTTGGAGAGGTCGCCCGGCTTGAAGTTCTTGTAGGGATTTTCCTTCATCAGACCTGCCGCGACGGATTTTTCGATCTCGGCGACGAGCTCTTCGACCGAGCCGATGCACTTCATCTCCGAGTAATCCTCCGTAGCCCAGATCGGCAGCGGCGTGCCCCAGAAGCGCGAGCGCGAGAGGTTCCAGTCCACCAGACCTTCGAGCCACTTGCCGAAGCGTCCCGTTCCGGTCGATTCCGGCTTCCAGCGGATCGTCTTGTTGAGTTCGATCATCCGGTCGCGCAGCGCCGTAGTTCGGATGAACCAGGAGTCGAGCGGGTAGTAGAGCACCGGTTTGTCCGTACGCCAGCAGTGGGGGTAGGAGTGGGTGTGCTTCTCGATCTTGAAGGCTTTGCCCTCGGCCTTGAGCGCGACGGCCAGATCGACGTCGAGCGTCGGCGCATCGGCGGCGAGCGAATCGTCGTAGGCGTTTTTCACGTAACGGCCAGCCCATTGCGAATAGGCCGCTGTATCGACGTTGTCGCGCACGAAAACCGGATCGAGCTCTTCGAGCCGGAAGAAGCGGCCTTTGCGATCGACCATCGGGTGGTTCTTGCCCGCCTTATCTACCATGAACAGCGGTGCGATGCCTGCGGCGCGGGCCACGCGGTCGTCGTCCGCACCGAAGGTCGGGGCGATATGCACGATACCCGTACCGTCGGAGGTGGTCACGTAGTCGCCCAGGATGACGCGGAACGCATCGCCCGCAGGCTTCACCCAGGGGATAAGCTGTTCGTAGCGGATGCCTTCGAAGTCCGGACCCTTGTAGGTGACCGGAGTGATTTCGAACTTGCCCTCCATCTTGGGGGTAAAATACGACCCCAGCAGTTCTTTGGCCAGGATGACAGTCTGGGGGGCATCCGTATAGGGATTGCGGCATTTGACGCGCACGTATTCGATTTCGGGGCCTACGGCCAGCGCGGTATTCGACGGCAGTGTCCAGGGCGTGGTGGTCCAAGCCAGGAAGTAGAGATCGCCTTCGGCTCCGTCGAAGAGTTTTTCGCTCCGCTCGTCGCGGATGATTTTGAACTGCGCCGTACAGGTGGTATCCTTCACGTCGCGGTAGCAGCCCGGCTGGTTCAGCTCGTGGGTCGAAAGTCCCGTGCCGGCGGCCGGCGAGTAGGGCTGGATGGTGTAACCTTTGTAGAGTAGCCCCTTGTCGAAGAGCTGTTTCAGAAGCCACCAGAGGGTTTCGATGTATTTGTTGTCGTAAGTGATGTAGGGGTCGTCCATATTGACCCAATAACCCATTTTGCGCGTGAGTTCTTCCCACAGGCCCGTGTACTCCATCACCGCCTCGCGGCAGGCGCGGTTGTACTCCTCGATGGAGATCGTGCGCCCGATGTCCTCCTTGGTGATGCCGAGTTTCTTTTCGACGCCTAATTCTACGGGCAGTCCGTGCGTGTCCCATCCGGCCTTGCGATGAACGAGGTAACCTTGCTGCGTCTTGTAACGGCAGAAGATATCCTTGATCGTGCGGGCCATGACGTGATGGATGCCCGGCGTGCCGTTGGCCGAGGGAGGTCCTTCGTAAAAGACGAAGGTGGGATGACCCTCGCGGGTGGAGATGCTTTTGTGGAACGTGTCCTGTGCGTCCCACTCTTTCAGTACGTCGGCGGCCAACCCCGGCAGATCGAGGCCTTTATACTCTTTGAACTTCATATCCTGTTGTTTTCAATCGTCGTTTTCATGGGCTGGCAGAATCCGATCCGGCCCGATTCCGCCGGACAGCCCCGAATGCGGAACTGTTTCCTTCCTTTGCCGTATTCGGCAGCGCCGGAATTCACTGTGTGCCGCCTGTTTCGTGTGGGAAGCCGGCGACGGATTTTACCAACATGCAAAGTTATGAAAAAATGTGAATAAATAGATCTCGGATAGCAGTTTTTTGTATGCAGACAACGGGTTGTGGCGGAAGCCGTTGCAGGATTCCGAGAGCGATTTTCCGAAGCGGCGGATTTATTCGTCGGTTGCGATGCGGATAACGCGGGCCGGATTGCCTGCAGCGACCGAATTGTCGGGAATGTCGTGCGTGACCACGCTGCCGGCGCCGATGACGCAGCGGCAGCCTATTTTGACGCCGGGACAGACGATCACGCCGCCGCCCAGCCAGCAGTCGTCGCCGATCTCGATGCCCGCTCCTTTTTCTTTGCCCGTAGCCCGTTCCATGGCGTCCATCGGATGCACGGCCGTCAGAAGCTGTACGCCGGGACCTATCAGACAGCGTTGTCCCAGGCGAATCGGCCCGAGGTCGAGAAAGACGCAGTTGAAATTGACGTAGGACCCTTTGCCGATGGAGATGTTGTAACTGTAATCGCAGTAGAAAGGGGCGCGGATCATGGCTTCGACCCTCGGACAGAGTTCCCGGAGCGTTGCCAGATAGGTCGCGTCCTTGTCTTTGAGCGCGACGTTGAGCCGATGGGTGAGGTGGCGGGCCCTGGCACGATCGCGTACGAGTTCCTCGTCATTTGGGGAAAACCACTCCCCGGCCTGCATTTTCTCCTTTTCGGTCATGGGAATCGGCTTTTAGTCGAAGCTCTGCATCTCGATCAACTTGGCGTAGATGCCGTTTTTGGCCATCAACTCCGAGTGTGTGCCCTGTTCCGCGATCCGACCCCGTTCGATGACGATGATTTTGTCGGCGTTGTGGATGGTCGAGAGGCGGTGGGCGATCACGATCGATGTGCGGCCTTGCAACAGGGAGTTAAGGGCGTCCTGCACAAGTTTTTCGCTCTCGGTGTCGAGGGCCGAAGTCGCTTCGTCGAGGATCAGGATTTCGGGATTCTTGAGTACGGCTCGGGCGATGCTCAGGCGCTGGCGCTGACCGCCCGAGAGTTTGGCGCCCCGGTCGCCGATGTTGGTGTCGTAGCCCGACGGACACTCCATGATGAAGTCGTGGGCGTTGGCGATTTTGGCCGCAGCGACGATCTCTTCGTGCGTCGCTCCCCGGCGTCCCATGGCGATGTTGTTTTCGATGGTGTCGTTGAACAGCACGGTATCTTGCGCAACGATGCTCATGTGGGCACGCAGGCTCTCCTGCGTGTAGTCGCGCAGCGAGATGCCGTCGATGAGTATTTCGCCCGCCGAGGGGTCGTAGAAGCGGGGCAGCAGCTCGCTCAGCGTCGACTTGCCGCCTCCCGAGGGACCGACCAGAGCCACGGTCTGCCCGCGGCGTATCTCGAACGAAATGCCGTCGATCACTTCGCGCTCCCCGTCGTAGGTGAAGTGCACGTCGCGGAATTCGATTTTCTCTTTCAGCCCCGTGAGTTCCCGGGCGCCGGGTTTGTCCTGTATTTCGGGTTTCGTGTCGATGATCGAGAAGATGCGCTCTCCGGCGGCGATTCCCTGGTTGATGTTGGCGAACTGGTCGATGAAGGTGCGCACGGGGCGCGTGATCTGCGAGAAGATGGCGATGAAGGCGATGAATCCGCCGGGGTCGAGCACGCCTTTGGCCACGAGCGAACCGCCGAAGACGAGGATCACGCCCACGGCCGTGATGCCGAGGAACTCGCTCATCGGCGAGGCCAGCTGCTGCCGGCGGGCCATCGAGAGGGTCAGGCGCGCCAGGTCGGCGCTGATGGCGTAGTATTTCTGCTTGATGTATTCCGTGGCGTTATAGCTCTTGATGACCTTGATGCCCGAGAGCGACTCGTCGAGCGTCGAGACCATCTCGCCCATGCGCTGCTGGTTGGTGCGGGCCGGGTGGCGGAGTTTCTTCACGATGCTGCCGATCAGCAGGGCCACCACCGGGAGGAACAGCACCGAGAAGATGGCCAGCTCCCACGAAATGGCCACCATCATCACGATGTAGCCGATGATCAGAAACGGTTCGCGGAACGACACCTGGAGGGTGTTGGTGATGCAGAACTGCACCACGCCCACGTCGGAGGTGATTTTCGAAATGATGTCGCCCTTGCGCTGGTCCGAGAAATAGCCCACGTTCATGTCCATCACGCGCGAGAACATTTCGTTGCGCATGCGTTGCAGGGTCCGCGTGCGCATGTTCTCCATGGTCCATGCGCCGAGGTAGCGGAACAGGTTGCTCATCAGGCTGATGCAGATGGCTACAATGGCCAGCAGCATCAGTACGTTCTGGCGGTCGTATTGTTCGAAGATGTGCGAATAGGCGAAGTTGAAAAGTGTTGCGAGGTAGTCCTGATTGAGTTCCAGGGGAGGCAGCTTTTCGACGTATTCGAAGGAGTAGTTCGCGTCGAACATGGTGTTCAGGATCGGGATGATCAGCATGAACGTCAGCGAGTTGAACAACGCGTAGAAAAGCGAGTAGAAGAAGTAGGGGATCGCGTATTTCTTGATCGGCCGGGCAAAACCCAACAGCCGCATGTATGTTTTGAACATTCGGAGCGTATGTTTGTTGGTTACGCAATTAGCGGCGTAAAGATAGGAATAATAACCCGAAAAGCGAAAAATGTACGATAATTCGATGGATTATGGTGGACTTTGTGCCGAAAAAACGGTGCGGC
>OGGO01001172.1_pt1 | contig 15297 bp, 11 predicted proteins | sample 1571231 | NCBI WGS metagenome assembly OGGO01 (sample SAMEA2582036, study PRJEB24529) | metagenome | biome: Human gut stool | place: China | collected 2011 | reverse complement strand
TCTGTTTTTACCCCTAATAAAATGCTTGTTTCTGGCGACTCTACATAAACCGCATTCGTACCGTGCGATTCGATATCACTTTCCGCAATCACATAAAAACCATATTCATCACACAATTCAGTAAACCAAGGTGCATTCGGATAGTGCGCTGTGCGAATGGCATTAAAATTATGCTGTTTCATTAAGCGTAAATCTTGCAACGCTTGTTCGCGACTAATGACATAACCGGTTTTCGGATCGCTATCGTGACGATTAACGCCTTTAAACTTAATGGCTTGCCCATTAAATAGCATGACGCCATTTTTGACTTCAATATGACGTAAGCCGACCTTTTGGCAAATCACTTCTGATCCATATTGCAAAATCAACGTGTATAAGCGAGGGCTCTCTGCATGCCATAATTGTGCATTTTCAATTTCAGCATGAAAGGCATGTCCCTTTTGTTCAGTTATCAATTTGCCTTGAGGATCAAATAATTGCCAAGAAATGGATTGTTCGCGTTCTGCAAACTGACAGGCTACATATAATTGGGCCTTGGTAAGTTCTTGGTTCAATTGCATTTGAATGAAGAAATCTTGTAAGTAATTTTTTTCTCGCTCTAACAGATAAACATCTCGGAAAATACCAGACATTCGGAATTTGTCTTGGTCTTCCAAGTAACTGCCATCACACCATTTCAACACGAGAACATGTAAGTGGTTTTCTCCTTGCTGCAAAAAGTCAGTGATATCAAATTCACTGGTGCAATGACTAATTTGGCTGTATCCCGCAAATTGTTGATTCACATAGACAAATAAGCAGCTATCTACCCCTTCAAAATTTAAGAGATACCGTTTTTCAGCATTGATTTCGACATTAAAAACGCGATGATACAAAGCACAAGGATTTTCAATTGGTACATAAGGGGGATCAAAAGGAAAAGGATAATTTACGTTGGTATATTGATGATTATCGTAGCCATGATTTTGCCAATTAGAAGGGACGGGGATTTTATCTGTAAATGAAAAATGAAGGAAATCTTGAGGCAAGTGCGTATAGCTTTCAAAATAAGCAAAATCCCATTCACCATTTAGTAAGGTAAAGTAAGGGGAAAATTCTCGTGTCTTTTTGACCGCACTTTCTGTTGAAGAAAAAGGAATAAAATAAGCATGATGTGGTGTGGTATTCACGTGTAAGGTTTGCGGATCTTCAAAATAGCGAGGCAACGACATAAAAACTCCCAATGCAATTTAGACACATAAAAAAGGGCGCCTGAATGACGCCCACTATACCTAAAATCTTCAGCTAATCTAGTGATAAGTTCGCAAATCGTGATACTTATCACATTAATTTTTATGGCAATTTTGCCAAGAAGGCATAACCGCCTTTTCCACTCATTATTTCAACATTAGAATCCGCTGTAATGAATGCTGACTCACCTTGTTTCAAGGTAAGTGCGGTTGATTTTTCTTGTATTTTTAGCTCGCCTTGCATCACCAATAAAATGCCTGCACTTTGAAGATTCAATTCAGTATGTTGTTGTGGTTCAACACGAATTTGAGCTAAAGCAAAATCTTTTACTGGCGTTTTATAAGTAAATTCTGACTGATTTTGAGGGGCGGGTGAGATAATTTTAGGTGTTACTTCGCGACAATCCACAATTTTTAATAATTCGACAATATCGACATATTTTGGTGTTAATCCACCACGAATCACATTATCAGAGCAAGCCATTAATTCCACATTCTGCCCGCGAAGATAAGCATGAGGAATCCCTGCATCCTGGAAAATACCTTCCCCTTCTTTCAAATGTACGATATTAAAGAGATAAAAACACACTAAGCCTGCATCTAATTTTTCAGGTGAAATCGCCATGGCTTCCATGGTATAAAGCACCCAATAATCGGGGTTATCTAGCCCCAACTCACCATTTTTATAAGACTGTTGATTAGCTTCAATAATAGGTAATAGCCAATTTGCAAGCGTTGATTGATCCGCCAACATCACATCTGCATAAAATTCAGCAAGGCTTTGCTTACCTAATTTTTCAGCCAAAGGTTGCAAAGAGGGGCGCGCATTTAATGTCGCAAGAATTTGAGATTTTGTTTTAAAGCCATGTAAAAGCCAAAAATCTGATAACGCAATCATCATTTCTGGTTTGTGATTTCTATCTTTATAAGTCCGCGTGCTATCAGTTAATGCCACGCCTTTTGCATTCTCAGCCTCAAAACCCTTTTCAGCTTGATCTTTAGTCGGATGCAATTGAATAGAAAGTGGCTTTTCAACATCTAAAATCTTTAACAAATAAGGGAGTTCATCACCAAATTGGTGACGACTTGCTTGCCCAAGTGCGGTCGGATTTTGCGATAAAAATTCAATAAGGGATTGTTTACCTGTTACATTCTCAATTTCAGAAGGTGCTGATGGATGCGCGCCTAACCACCACTCAGCACAAGGTTGATCTTTCGCTGAATTTAATCCAATCAATGATGCAATATAGTTTTTTCCGCCCCATGCATAATGCTGTAATTGGCCAGTTAATCGATAAATCATTTTTGCCTTCCTCAAAAAAAATGAGTATAAAAAAATCCGCTTATTTAAAGCGGATCTTTTAATCAATAAATCTTATTTTGTTAAACTTAAAACAACAGATTCTCCAGCAACCACTTCACCAGATTTTTTCTCAATAGATGAAATTTCATCCATGTTAGAGATAACCACTGGTGTTAAAACTGATTTTGCTTTTGATTCTAATGTTGCTAAATCAAACTCAATTACTGTGTCGCCGCGTTTTACGCTTTGACCTTCGTGTGCAATGCGAGTGAATCCTTCACCTTTTAATTCAACGGTATCAATACCGAAGTGAACGAATAATTCAACACCCTCTTTTGATTCCATTGAAAAAGCGTGGTTGGTTTCAAAAATTTTACCAATTACACCATCAACAGGCGCAACAATTTTGTTACCTGTTGGGCGAATCGCGATACCATCACCCACGATTTTTTCAGAGAAAACAACATCTGGTACATCTTCGATATTTACAATCTCACCAGAAAGTGGCGCATAAATTTCTACTTCCACTGATTTGTTTTCTTTTGAACCAAATAATTTGTCAAATAAGCCCATTTTAATCTCCTATCTATTAAAGATGGCTGGTATTTTAACGTAAAACTCTGTTTTTGTATCTAGTTTAACGACTTTTCTGCTAAAAAAGCTTGAATTAATTGCTCAATTTCAGCTGCGGTTGGTTTTTGTAATGCTTCATCTGCCAATGCTTTCGCCTCTTGGTAACTCACATTACGCACTAATTTCTTAATATGTGGCACAGAAATTGCACTCATACTAAATTCATCTAAGCCCATACCGAGTAATAATAAAGTTGCACGATCATCACCGGCTAACTCACCACACATACCAGTCCACTTGCCTTCTGCATGAGATGCATCAATCACTTGTTTAATCAAACCAAGTACTGAAGGTGACATTGGATTGTATAAGTGAGAAATTAATTCGTTACCACGGTCAACGGCTAAGGTATATTGGGTTAAATCGTTTGTACCAATACTGAAGAAATCCACTTCTTTCGCTAAGAATTTCGCATTCACTGCGGCTGATGGGGTTTCAACCATGACACCCACTTGGATGTTTTCATCAAAAGCCTTACCTTCTGCACGTAATTCTGCTTTTAAGGTTTCAAGCACAGATTTTAACTCTCGAATTTCTTCTACCGAAATAATCATCGGGAACATCACGGCAAGTTTACCAAATGCAGAAGCACGTAATACCGCTCTTAATTGCGCATGTAAAATCTCACGACGATCAAGGGCAATACGCACCGCACGCCATCCTAAGAATGGGTTCATTTCTTTTGGTAAATTTAAATATGGAAGCTCTTTATCACCGCCGATATCCATCGTACGTAATACTACTAGACGACCTTCCATTGCTTCAACCACTTCTTTATAAGCAATGAATTGCTCTTCTTCGCTTGGTAATTGATCACGATCCATAAAGAGGAATTCTGTACGGTATAAGCCCACCCCTTCTGCACCATTACGGTGTGCACCTTCGCAATCACGAATCGTACCAATATTCGCTACCACTTCAACTTTATGACCATCAAGGGTCACTGCAGGTAAATCTTTTAATTTCGCTAATTCTGCTTTTTCTTCAGCAAGTTTTGCTTCTAGTGTTTTTAATTCATCGATTTCAGCTTGAGTCGGATTCACGTAAACACGGTTGTTCACGGCATCTAAAATAAGATAATCACCGGTATTCACTCGCGCGGTGACATCATTTGTCCCAACAATGGCCGGCAATTCAAGTGAACGAGCCATAATTGAGGTGTGAGATGTTCTACCACCAATATCAGTGATAAAACCTAATACTTTTTCTAAGTTTAATTGAGCGGTTTCTGATGGGGTTAAATCGTAAGCCACAAGGATAGACTCTTCGGCAATATCACCAAGATCGACAATGTGCATACCTAAAATATTTTTGATTAAACGATTACCGATATCACGGATATCTCCCGCACGTTCTTTTAAGTATTCATCATCAATTTCAGACAACATTTCAACTTGTTGATCGATGATTTTACTTGCAGCGACACTCGCATTGACTTTATGTGAACGAAGATAATCAAGAATTTCTTCTTCTAATTCTTCGTCTTCAAGGATCATTAAATGGCCTTCAAAGATGGCTGCTTTTTCTTCCCCTAAAGATTTTAATGCGCGTTGATGAATAGAATTAAGTTGCTCAACAGCAGCTTCACGACCAGCATAAAAACGGGCGACTTCTGCGTCGATTTGATCTTCTGAAATTTTTTGAAAATCCAGAACAATTTTTTCTTCTTTTAATACTAAAGCTTTACCAAAAACGATACCTGGCGATGCTGGGATACCTGTAATCATAATTTTACATTCCGAAATAATTTATTAAAGGCTAAATAAACAATAGCCACAGAATAGAAATCCTGTGGCTATCGTCAATTATTCTAAAGTAGGAATTAATGCTACTAAATGTTCAACGGCTTGTTGTTCGTCTTCACCTTCCGCCGAGATGGTGATTACAGTTCCTTGCGTCAAACCTAAGGTTTGTAGCTTAAATAAGCTTTTCGCACTTGCACTTTTTCCACCAGAAGTGACTGTTACATCAGAAGCAAACGCTTTCGCTTCTTTAACAAATTGCGCCGCTGGACGGGTGTGTAAACCATTAGGGGCTGTAATTTCTACATCTTTTGAGAACATAATGTTACCTCTATTTAGTAATAGTAAAATTTAAGCAATTTAATCTATAAATCGTTGGTAGTATCGCTATTAAATGCCCAATAATCAAGGCAAAACACAAAAAAAATTGAGCTACATCACAAAAATTAAACGTTTGAATACCTAGTTTGAGTAAAAGATATACTACGCAGAAAAATGGCGTTGTGATTTCGTCTCACTCAAGCTTTCAATGAGGCGATGATAATTCTCATAGCGTATTGGTGAAATCCGACCTGCCTCTACCGCTTCGCGTAATGCACATCCAGGATCATTCAAATGTTTACAATCTCGGAATTTACACGTACCTAAGACATATTGAAACTCGCGATAGCCTTTCGTAATCTGATCTGGCTCCAAATGCCATAAGCCAAACTCGCGAATGCCTGGTGAATCAATCAAATTGCCGCCTTGTGGCAAATGATATAAACGAGAAGAAGTGGTTGTATGTTGTCCCAAGCCTGAGGTTTCACTGATGCCACCGACTTGCGCATTGACCGTTGGTAAAATATGGTTAATTAAACTGGATTTGCCTACCCCTGACTGCCCCACAAAAATGGATGTGCCGTCACTTAAAAGTGCGGTTAATTTTTCCATATTTTTTCCGGTTTCAGCTGAAATGATGATGGTCTGATAACCAATATCACGGTAAATCTGTAATTGGCTTTCCACTTCTTGCTCTTGCTCGGCATCCAGTAAATCGCCTTTATTCACCACAATGACAGGTTCGATCCCCGCATTTTCACACACCACTAAATAACGATCGATAATATTGAGTGAAAATACCGGCACCACCGCAGAAACAATAATAATACGATCGATATTGGCCGCAATCGGTTTCAACCCATCATAGTAATCAGGACGAGCAATTTCATTTTGTCTTGGGTGAATAGCTTCAATCACCCCACTCACGCCTTGAAGCTGTTCATTGCCTTGTCGCCAAATCACTTTGTCTCCAACCACGAGACTAGAAAGTGTACGACGTAAATTACAACGGAAAATTTCGCCTTGTGCATTTTCCACATCTGCATGAACCGAATAACGCGTAACGACTACTCCATCTTGGCTTTCGCCTAGCATATCATCTTGCCATTCCACTTCTTTCTTCTTGTGGCGATGCAAGGCTTTCGCGTTATTTGATTGAATGCGACGAGTTTGATTTTGCGTTAGTTTACGTTTGCTCATAAAGTGCGGTCGTTTTTTCCGATGTTTTTCGTTAAAATAAACGGGATTAAAAAATGTTCATAGGATACCTTATATTATGCAATTAGATAAACAAAATCTGATTTGGATCGATTTAGAAATGACAGGATTAGATCCTGAAAAAGAACGCATTATTGAAATCGCGACCATTGTGACCGATAAAGATCTTAATATTTTAGCTGAAGGACCTGTGATTGCGGTGCATCAAAGTGATGAATTATTAAACAAAATGTCGGAATGGTGCGTAAAAACCCACACAGCAAATGGCTTAGTTGACCGTGTCAAAGCGAGCAAACTCACCGAACGTGCAGCAGAATTACAAACATTAGATTTTTTAAAACGTTGGGTACCGAAAGGTGCTTCACCGATTTGTGGCAACAGCATCGCACAAGATAAACGCTTTCTTTATAAATATATGCCTGATTTAGCGGATTATTTCCACTATCGTCATGTGGATGTCAGTACATTAAAAGAATTGGCTTCTCGCTGGAAACCAGAAATTTTAGATGGATTTAAAAAAGGCAATACTCATTTAGCGCTTGATGATATTCGTGAATCAATTAAAGAGTTAGCTTACTACCGTGAGCACTTTATTAATCTAGGTTGATGAAAACTTAGGCAAACTCAATGATTTGCGAAATCTGCGCTTGCGTTGAATAAATTTTTTCGTATAATGTTGCCTCATTCACCAATGTGAAATGCGGGAATAGCTCAGTTGGTAGAGCACGACCTTGCCAAGGTCGGGGTCGCGAGTTCGAGCCTCGTTTCCCGCTCCAAATTCTCAATCCGTTGCTGAAAAGCAGCGGATTTTTTTATTGTATTTTCCCTACATATTCCCTTCAAAATACGATAAAATCCCCCAGAAACTTTAACCTAAAAAAATCACTCTAAGAATGACCGAATTAACCCAATACATTCCTGATGAAGGCACGATGCTCCGTTTTGGTAAAAAACTCGCAGATGTGCTTGTAAAACAACCGAAAGATAACGCTATTGTGCTTTATTTTAATGGCGATCTCGGTGCAGGAAAAACCACCCTGACTCGTGGAATGGTGCAAGGTTTAGGCTACCAAGGCAATGTCAAAAGTCCTACTTATACGTTAGTGGAAGAATATAGCATTGCAGGAAAAATGATTTATCACTTTGATTTATATCGTCTTGCCGATCCTGAAGAATTGGAATTTATGGGCATTCGTGATTATTTCAGCCAAAATTGTATCTGCTTAATCGAATGGGCAGAAAAAGGTGAGGGCATCTTGCCTGAGGCTGATTTATTGGTGAATATTGATTATTACGACGATGCTCGCAACATTACGCTAATTGCTCAAAACTCAGTGGGCGAGCATATTTTGACACAACTATAAAATTGATTTACATGAAAGCAAAATTTTCGTTTCTTTTTGGAATATTTTCTCTAATTTCTACTACCGTATTTGCCGCACCACAATGGACAATTGCCATTGATCCCGGCCACGGCGGTAAAGATCCCGGTGCTATCGGAAAAAATCTCGGCATTTATGAAAAGAATGTCACCCTTTCTATTGCACGAGAATTAAAAGCCTTATTAGATAAAGATCCTAATTTCAAAGGTGTTTTAACACGCAGTAGCGATTACTACATTTCTGTGCCAGAACGCTCTGAAATTGCACGTAAATACAAAGCAAATTTTCTTGTGTCTATCCATGCTGACTCCTCTCTTAATGCAGACCAACGTGGTGCATCTGTTTGGGTGCTATCCAATCGCCGTGCCAACGATGAAATGGGTCAATGGTTAGAAGACGATGAAAAACGTTCTGAGCTTTTAGGCGGAGCCGGTAAAGTACTTTCCAATAACAATGACAAATATTTAGATCAAACTGTACTCGACCTGCAATTTGGCCACAGCCAACGTACAGGTTATGAACTTGGTAACAGCATCTTACGTCGCTTTGCTCGCGTGACCTCATTAAGTCGTAGCACACCACAACATGCGAGCCTTGGCGTATTGCGTTCACCTGATATTCCTTCTGTTCTAGTGGAAACAGGTTTCCTTTCCAATATGGAAGAAGAACAAAAACTGAATACCATTGCTTATCGTCGTCGTATTGCTTATATGATTTATGAAGGCTTAGTCGCTTATCGCAATGGTAATTTAAAAGCGATTGCTGTTCCACCTAGTGATGAGCAAGACAACAAATCTACAAAATCAAACGACAAAAATAATGAAAAATCTGACCGCGCTTCCGATGTGAAAGACAGCGGTATTCACCACAAAGTGAAACCAGGTGAAAGCATTGGTAGCCTAGCAAATAAATATGATGTCAAAGTCAGCGAAATTATTGAGTTGAATAAACTGAAACGCAAAGAACTTTGGTTAAATGAAACCATTAAGATTCCTGATAATGGCAAAGGCAAAAAAGCGGAAGAACCAACTAAAAAAGAAGAGAAAAACATCGAAAAATCTGACCGCACTTCCGATGTCAAAGACAGCGGCATACGTCATAAAGTAAAACCAGGTGAAAGCATTGGTAGCCTGGCGAACAAATATGATGTGAAAGTCAGTGAAATTATTGAATTAAATAAACTAAAACGTAAAGAACTTTGGCTGAATGAAACCATCAAAATTCCTGATAACGGCAAAGGTATAAAGGTAGAAGAAAAACCTAAATCGGATGATAAAGCCGTTTCTAAAAAAGATAAAAAACAAGAAAAAACCGAGAGTAAAAAAGAGCCTGAGAAAAAAGGTAACGATAAAAAAGACACTTCTTCAAAAGGAAATGAGAAGAAAGATAATGGCAAGAAAGAAATCCCGCTTTACCATACGGTGAAAGCAGATCAAACTATCTACGCTATCTCTCGTGAATACAATGTACCAGTTAATCGTCTTTTAAAACTGAACCCAACATTGAAAAATGGCAAAGTCGTGACTGGGCAAAAAATCAAACTTAAAGAAAAATAAGGAATCCTATGGCAATCAAAATTCTTTCTCCACAGCTGGCTAACCAGATTGCCGCCGGTGAAGTGGTCGAACGCCCTGCCTCTGTGGTGAAAGAATTGGTGGAAAACAGCCTTGATGCCGGCGCCAATAAAATTCATATTGATATCGAAAACGGCGGCGCCAGCCTGATTCGTATTCGAGATAATGGCAGTGGTATTCCTAAAGAAGAATTAAGTCTCGCCCTTGCTCGACACGCAACCAGTAAAATTGCCGATCTTGATGATCTCGAAGCCATTATAAGTTTAGGTTTCCGCGGTGAAGCCCTTGCCAGTATCAGCTCGGTTTCTCGTCTCACGCTTACCTCTCGCATTGCAGATCAAAATGAAGCATGGCAAGTCTATGCACAAGGGCGAGAGATGGAAACCACAATTAAACCTGCGTCTCATCCAGTCGGTACGACGGTTGAAGTGGCAAATCTCTTTTTTAACACACCTGCTCGTCGTAAATTCTTACGCACTGATAAAACGGAATTTGCTCATATTGATGAGGTCATTCGTCGTATTGCTTTAGCAAAATTTAATATCGCTTTTACGCTCACTCATAACGGCAAAATTATTCGACAATATCGTCCCGCGATGAATGAAGAACAACAACTAAAACGTGTTGCTGCCATTTGTGGCGATGATTTTGTTCAACATGCCTTACGCATTGACTGGAAACATGATGATTTGCATCTTTCCGGATGGGTGGCAACACCTGAATTTACACGTTCTCAAAATGATTTGAGCTATTGTTATATCAATGGACGAATGGTGCGTGATAAAGTGATCACCCACGCTATTCGCCAAGCTTATGCAGAACATTTACATATTGAGCAATACCCAGCATTTGTACTGTTTATCGACCTCAATCCACATGATGTCGATGTCAACGTGCATCCAACAAAACACGAGGTGCGTTTCCATCAAGCTCGCTTAATTCATGATTTTATCTGCCAAGGCGTAACAAATGCGCTCAATGCTATTCCTCAAACTGAATTAGATTTAGCACCAGCGATGAATGAAGCAAGAGAGCCTTCGGCTTCGTATCAAATCCACTATGAATCTAAACCTAATCGTGCAGCGGCAGGACAAAATATTTTTGCCTCAAATTATCACCAATCTCGTGAAAAACAATCAGAAAATCGACCGCACTTTTCAAACCGTAGTGAGTACGTTCCGCCATATGGTTATCGCGAACAACCTACAAAGACTGAACAACGCTTATATGGGGAATTAGTACGTCCTGCAGAAAATTCTCAAGTTTTAACAAAACCTGTCGTTGAACAACTCCCACAGACAAATGAACCAGGCTATTTACGCGCATTAGCATTAATTGAAAATAAAGCATTGCTTTTACAACAAAATCAGCAGTTTTATTTGATGTCATTAGCTAAATTGCAAACCTTAAATTATGAATTAACCTTACAACAAGGTGAAATTCCACAACAACCGTTGCTCATCCCGATTATTTTCCGCTTAGATGAAAAACAATTTGAACAATGGCAAAAACAAAAAGCTTTTTTCCAACAAAGTGGTTTTGAATTTATTGAAAATGAAGCCCAGCTACGCCTCACATTAAACAAAGTCCCTGCGGTTTTACGTACGCAAAATTTACAAAAATGTGTGGTGAGCCTACTCACTGAACATCTAGAAAATATGCCTGATTTTCTGACCGCACTTTGTCAGACGCTAGAGATGAAACCAATTCAAGTGTTAGCGGATGCAGTCAGCTTATTAAGTGAAACGGAACGCTTACTGAATAAAGATTATCAAGAAAAATTTAATACATTACTGAAACCGATTAACTGGCAGCCTTTTTTAACTGATTTGTAATATGACACAACAAACTGACTCCAAACCAACCGCACTTTTTCTGATGGGGCCAACGGCCTCAGGAAAAACAGATCTAGCTATTCAATTACGTCAAAGCCTGCCAGTGGAAGTGATCAGTGTCGATTCTGCATTAATTTATAAAGGTATGGATATTGGCACAGCAAAGCCTTCTAAAGAAGAACTTACGCTTGCCCCTCACCGCTTAATTGATATTTTAGATCCCGCTGAAAGTTATTCTGCGATGAATTTTCGTGACGATGCCCTCAGAGAAATGGCCGATATTACCGCACAAGGTAAAATTCCACTTTTGGTTGGCGGCACCATGTTGTACTACAAAGCATTGATTGAGGGACTTTCTCCCCTTCCATCTGCTGATGAAAATTTACGCATAGAGATTGAAGAAAAAGCACAAAAACTTGGCTGGTCAGCACTTCATCAAGAATTACAAAAAATTGATCCTATTTCTGCTGAGCGTATCAACCCAAATGATTCACAGCGCATTAATCGTGCATTAGAAGTATTCTATTTAACGGGTAAATCATTAACGGAATTAACCGAACAAAAAGGCGAAGAATTGCCTTATCAATTTTTACAATTCGCTATTGCACCAGAAGACCGCGCGGTGTTACATCAACGTATCGAACAACGTTTCCATAAAATGATCGAATTAGGCTTCCAAGAAGAAGTGGAAAAACTCTATCAACGAGAAGATCTCCATCCTGATTTGCCTTCTATCCGTTGTGTGGGCTATCGCCAAATGTGGGAATATTTACGAGGTGACTATGATCATGAAGAAATGGTCTTCCGTGGTATTTGTGCAACTCGCCAATTAGCCAAACGACAAATCACTTGGCTGCGCGGCTGGAAAACACCATTAAATTGGCTAGATAGTCTGCAACCGCAACAAGCCAAAGAAATCGTATTACGCAAGATTGATGAATATTTTAAGGGGTAAATTATGGCGCTTTCACTTCCGCTTTCGACTGAAAAACTCATTCAACTTGGCGAAGCGCTTTGCCAACATTTCCCTGAAATGAATCTTGCTGAAATAACCCAACAAATCGAGCGGGACGCAACAGATCTCACGACACCAATCGGACAAATAAACTATGCCATCAGTCTGTCTGATTTCTTGGAAAAAGTCTTAAAAAAACACCCGCACTTTCTAGCTCAATGGTGGCAAACACCTCCTCAATTTTCAGATTGTCAACATTATGCTAGCCGTTTAGCTGACCAAATCTCCACTATCCAAAACGAAGAACAGCTTTACAAAACGCTACGAAATTTTCGTAATCAAGAAATGGCAAAACTTAGTTTCTGTCAAAGTTTGAATCTTGCCACCGTAGAAGAAATTTTTATTCGTCTTTCTCAACTTGCTGAGAGCCTTATCATTGGTGCGAGAGATTGGCTATATAAACAAGCTTGCGAAGAAATGGGCACGCCTTGCGATGAAAATGGAAATCCTCAGCAACTCTATATTCTTGGCATGGGAAAATTAGGTGGTTTTGAGCTAAATTTCTCCTCTGATATTGATTTAATTTTTACCTATCCTTCACAAGGCGAAACCATTGGAGCAAGACGATCCGTTGATAATGCCAAATTTTTTACCCGTTTAGGACAACGTCTAATTAATGCGTTGGATCAATTTACGCCAGATGGCTTTGTCTATCGTACAGATATGCGCCTTCGTCCTTTTGGTGACAGCGGTGCACTTGCCTTAAGTTTTTCTGCAATAGAGCAATATTACCAAGATCAAGGGCGAGACTGGGAACGCTACGCCATGATCAAAGGGCGTATTTTAGGCGCAGATGAGCAAGATCCCAACGTAAAAACCTTACAACAATTACTTCGCCCCTTTGTTTATCGCCGCTATATTGATTTTAGTGTGATTCAAGCTTTACGTGAAATGAAAGGTAAAATTGAGCGTGAAGTGCGTCGTCGCGGCTTAAAAGACAATATTAAACTAGGTGCAGGCGGGATTCGAGAAATCGAATTTATTGTGCAAGTTTTTCAACTTATTCGAGGCGGACGTGAGATTAAGCTTCAACAACATGAATTGCTTAAACTTCTTCCTGAAATACGAGATCTCGGTTTAATTACGTCTCAACAATACCATGAATTAAGAGAAGCTTATATCTTTCTACGACGTACTGAAAACGTGCTTCAAGCCATTGATGACCAACAAACGCAACTACTTCCAACAGATGAAGAAAATCGCCTTAGATTAATGGTCGCTTGCCGAGAATACACTTATTTAGATGAGAACAATCAGGCTACGATAAAATCTTATCCAATTGAAAACTGGGATGATTTCTATCAAACACTACAAGCACATCAACAAAAAGTGCGGTCAGTTTTTGATGCGTTAATTGGTGAAGAAAAAGATGAACGTACCGATGACAATAATCAGTGGATTGATTTTTTAGAAAGTGATCTAGACGATATTGAACAAATGCTAGTCGATAATCACATTGATGAAGACGCGATTTCCGATATCTTAGATAAACTTATTCAATTCAAAGATGCACTCGCTCGCCGTGTTATTGGTGCTCGTGGTCGAGAAGTTTTAGCTCACTTATTGCCAAATATCTTCACTCAAATATTTGAACAAAAAAATTACCGCACTTTATTGCCACGCATCCTCAATATTGTCGATAAAATTGCGAGTAGAACGACTTATTTGGAATTGCTCTTAGAAAATCCTCAAGCTATTGAGCAGCTAATTGAACTATGTTCGCAATCACAGATGATTGCCGAACAAGTGGCTCGCCACCCTATTCTACTCGATGAATTATTAAATACTGAAACGCTACGTAATCCATTGCCGTTCACACAATATCCTGACGAATTAAAGCAATATATGCTGCGATTACCGCAAGACGATGAAGAGCAATTCATTGACGGTTTACGTCAATTCAAACAGTCTATTTTATTACGTGTTGCTGCCGCCGATATTCTCGGCGTATTGCCTGTTATGAAAGTAAGCGATCATCTCACTTATCTGGCTGAAGCAATTATTGATGCCGTTGTTAATTTTGCTTGGCAACAAGTCAGTCAACGATTTGGGGTCCCCGAACATCTTGTAGATAAAACTGAAAAAGGCTTTTTAGTTATTGGCTACGGCAAATTAGGCGGAATTGAACTCGGTTATAAATCTGATTTGGATTTAGTCTTTTTATACCAATCTGTTGAAGGCCAAACCATTGGTGGGAAAAAATCCATTGATAGTAACCAATTCTATTTAAGATTGGCTCAAAAAATTGTCAGCATTTTTAGTATGAACACCAGTGCAGGCATACTTTACGATGTTGATATGCGATTACGTCCTTCAGGCGATGCTGGCTTATTAGGCTGTTCACTTCAAGCATTTGAAAACTATCAACTCAATGAGGCTTGGACATGGGAGAAACAAGCGCTTGTCCGTAGCCGTGCTATTTTTGGTGAAACTGAATTAAAAGCAGAATTTGAAAAAATTCGCTGTAATGTACTTTCCGCTCAAAGAGATATTAATCAGCTAAAAATCGAAGTAAGAGAAATGCGTGAAAAAATGTACGAACATTTATCTCATACAAAAGACGGCTTTTTTAATATCAAAACCGATCGTGGCGGCATTACCGATATTGAATTTATCGCCCAGTATCTGATGCTCGCGAATGCTCCAGCTAATCCAGTATTAACCAAATGGTCTGATAATGTCCGTATCTTTGATTCCATGGCAGAATATCACATTATTTCTCTAGCAGAATGTGAAAAGCTCAAATCCTGCTACGTGACACTACGTAATAAAATTCATCACCTGAACTTATTAGGAAATCCTGTCATTGTTGATGATTCAGCGTTTGCAGAAGAAAGAGAGTTTGTTTGCTCTTTCTGGAATAAGCTATTTTCTTAAAAGATTAAAGGAGTCTATCCCCAGATATTTGGGATAAACTCCTTTTTATATATTCTCTACGTAAAAACAGCCTAACTTTCTACCGCACTTATATTGTCAAAGTAATCTTTAACAAAAATCCATAAACAAAAACCCCAAGCCATTCAGCTCGGGGTTCTACATTCAGTA
>OGGO01001171.1_pt1 | contig 15304 bp, 14 predicted proteins | sample 1571231 | NCBI WGS metagenome assembly OGGO01 (sample SAMEA2582036, study PRJEB24529) | metagenome | biome: Human gut stool | place: China | collected 2011 | reverse complement strand
GAGATCTACACTCTTTCCCTACACGACGCTCTTCCGATCTAATATACTTATGTGCTGCAAGATGCCCTGCGAGTTTGATTTCAATCCCTTTCCCGGCCTTTAACCAATCAAAACGTAATTGAGAAATCTCAAACTCTTTTTCATCCAATAAATCAGTCCAGCCACCACCAGCGTTACAAGTAGATTGCATTAAAGCACGCTGACACTCTGCTGAACGACAATCCGCATTTACCGCATTTTTATAAGTTTGTTTGGTTTCGATCATTTTGCCGTTAAGTTTGTAACCAAATAGCTCCTTTTCGATATTCTTTGCCACATTTTTAACGCCATTTACGCAGGTATTTTTTGTGTATTTTTCACCAATACAACCATTGCTATTCAAATCATAAAAAAATAAGACACAGCTATTTGATGGAGCATTGTCTGCTTGAGCAATGGTTATTGCTGTTCCCTTTTCGTCTAATTCGAATAAAGCTAGATTAGCTTCAATGAGTTTTGGGTTTGCGGCTCGAAAACCTACGCGACGTAGATCTTTCCCGATGAGTTGAATTGTGCGTTGTAATTCCGCTTGTAATTTGAGTTGTAACATTAAATGCTGATTTTGTTGCTGAGTTTGGGCATAAAACTGTGCGACCAATAGCAATAATAAAGCGGATAAGCCGAGTGAAATCAACAAACTCACCAATGTTTCGCCTTTTAGAGGTTTCATCTTGTACATGCACTCGCCGCTTGATCAGACTTTAATTTAATACTGCCCACATTGAAAAAAGAGAATAATGTACGATGTTCTTCAGCCTGTAACATAAAACAATTCGTTTCCATGGTATTTCTTGCCCCATTAAATTTCACCGCCACTTCAGACGGATATAGTTTGGGGCCAATCAGCATCGTTTTACCTTCAAAATAAGGATAGTAAAAATGCGCATAAAGGTTTTTAGGGCAATTCTGGGGATGAAAACAATCACAAAAATGATCGCTTTTTACTTGAGCAGTGATACACCAACGCTGATTCGCTCTATCTTGATTGGCTAAAATAAACCAAATTGCCGATGAATTTTCTGCCCTAGCTTGAATATTACGTAAGAAAAAATAAAGCCGTTGTTGCTCTTTTTCGAGAAAATATTTGGGATCGTTTTTCTGCCATTTGGGCAATGCAAACGCCAACGTTACGCTTAAAATAAATAATACAATCAAAGTTTCTAATAAAGTTATCCCTCTATACATAAAATGCCTTCTTTTTGACCGCACTTTAAAATTCCTTTAAAAGAAAGCCAAATTGGCTACTTTATTTTTGCGATACTGATCGCAAATTTTCTTTAAAAAACGGGAAAAACCGTGAATTAAACATTTTCAACTGGCTATTTACTAAAACTCCCTTATAATAGGCGACCTATTTATCTGTTCTTTAAAATCTGGTGGAAATATGAATCCAATGTTAAATATCGCTATTCGTGCGGCACGAAAAGCGGGCAACGTGATTGCTAAAAACTATGAGCGCCGTGATGACATCCAAACAAGTAAAAAAGGTATTAATGATTATGTGACTAGCGTCGATAAAGCCGCTGAAGCTGAGATCATTGAAATCATTCAAAAATCTTATCCTGATCATACAATTATCAGTGAAGAACGTGGTGCATTAGAAGGCAAAGACAGTGATATTCAATGGGTGATTGATCCACTAGATGGCACAACCAACTTTGTAAAAGGTTTGCCACATTTCTCTGTTTCTATTGCTATCCGTGTAAAAAACCGTACCGAAGTGGGTGTGGTTTACGATCCTATTCGTAATGAATTATTCACTGCTGTGCGTGGTGAAGGCGCAAAATTAAATGAAGTGCGTTTACGTGTCGATAGCCAAAATGAACTTAACGGGGCGATTTTAGCCACCGGTTTCCCATTCAAACAACCAAGCTTGATGCCAACTCAATTTGCTATCATGAATAACTTAATTGATGAAGCAGCAGATTTCCGTCGTACGGGTTCTGCCGCATTAGACCTTTGCTATGTAGCATCCGGTCGCGTTGACGGTTATTTCGAAATGGGCTTAAAACCTTGGGATTGCGCAGCAGGTGATTTAATCGTGCGTGAAGCAGGCGGTTTAGTGTGTGATTTCAATGCGGGTCATGGCTATTTACGCTCAGGCAACATCGTGGCTGCACCAGCGCGTATTTTAAAAGAAATGCTAAATAAAATTCAGCCTTGCTTAACTGAACAAGTTAAATAAGCCTCAACAAAAAGTGCGGTGAAATCTCACCGCACTTTTTTCTAATTAATTTCTATCAAGTGGCTTTCTGTTTTCTTCCGTTTCCGGCTCAAGATCCAATTTTGCCATAAGAAGCTGATCGCCATCTTCTTCCGGATTACCTGTGACTAACAACTTGTCACCATAGAAAATGGAATTCGCTCCCGCCATAAAGCACATCGCTTGCATTTCTTCACTCATGCCTTGACGACCTGCAGAAAGACGAACATAACTTTTCGGCATAGTAATACGCGCAACAGCAATAGTGCGAACAAACTCTGTCCAATCTAAATCAGCTGCATCTGCCATTGGTGTACCTTCTACTTTCACTAATTGGTTAATTGGCACGGACTCTGGCTGCGGATCAAGATTTGCCAAACTTGCAATGAGACCAGCTCGCTCTTTACGGGTTTCGTTCATGCCCACAATACCGCCACAGCAAACTTTCAAACCGACACGACGAACTTTTCCTAACGTACTTAAACGATCATCAAAACGGCGTGTACCAATGACATTGTGATAATTCTCTGGCGCGGTATCAAGATTGTGGTTGTAATAATCCAATCCCGCATCTTTTAACTCTTCCGCCATACCATCTTGCAACAACCCAAAGGTACCGCAAGTTTCTAAACCAATATCTTTTACCGCACGAATAATCGCCGTCACTTTTTCCATATCTTTAGGCTTAGGACCACGCCATGCTGCGCCCATACAAAAACGTCCTGCACCACGTGCTTTAGCAATCTTGGCTTTTTCGACAATTTCATCAATATCCAAGATCTGCTGATTTTGTACGCCTGTTTGATAACGTGCTGATTGTGGGCAATAACCACAATCCTCTGGACAGCCACCCGTTTTAATCGACATCAACGTCGATAACTGTATCGCACCAGGGTTGAAATGCTCTCGATGCACTTGAGCCGCACGATAGACTAATTCTAAAAAAGGTGTTTCAAATAGCGCTTCGACTTTACAAACAGACCAATACTCTACTGATGGATGGGGCGTAATAGATGAAAGCTGTACTACATTTGTTGTGGTCATTATATTTTCCTCGTTTAAGCTATGTAGCTTTTATTAAGTTGAGCATATTACTCTGTAATATGATAAAAAGAGATCAGATCACTTTTCCTTGATGAATTTCAATCACTCGATCAATATGCCGTTCAATTTCTTTGGGTTGATGTGTCACCAGTAACATGGTGAGCTTTTTTTCTTCACATAATTGATCCATTAAATCCTGCATTTCAATTCGTAATTTAGGATCGAGTGCAGAAAATGGCTCATCCAATAATAAAATGGGTTTATCTCGTAGCAAACAGCGCGCCAGTGCCACTCGCTGTTTTTGTCCACCTGAAAGTGCGGTCGGTTTTCTCGTTAAAAAATCCTGTAAATTGACCGCACTTGCAGCTTGTTCTACAAGGGCTTTTTCTTCTGCATTTAAGGCTAAATTCGGTTTTAAACCTAAGGCAATATTCTCTTCCACAGAAAGATGAGTAAAGAGATTATTTTCCTGAAATAGCATGGAAACGGGGCGGTCAAAAGGTGCCGTTTGGGTATGATTTTTACCATTGAGCCAAATCTCGCCACTATCGGCATATTCAAAGCCAGCAATTAAATTCAGTAAGGTACTTTTTCCTGCGCCACTTTCACCAATGATGGCGATTTTTTCCTGGGCTTGAATCTGTAAATCAAATACCATCGGCATGGATTGATAATTGAAGACTACATTATTTAATTTAATCATGTTGTTCCTTCTGCCCTTCAATAAACATAAATAAACCTAAACATAAGCCCAATAAAATTAATGCTGTCACTGCCGCTTCTTGGCTTCGATATTGTCCGATTTGTTGATAAAGCAAATGAGGCAACGAAGTGAAGTCAGGGCTACCAAATAAGGCTATCGCTGTAAAATCACCGAGTGATAAGGTCGTCGCGAGCGCCAAAGCATATTTCAACGGGGCTTTTATTAGCGGATATTCAATTAAACGAAAACGCTGCCAGCCTGTAATATTCAGCGATAAACAGAGTTTTTCATAATATTGCATCGATTGATTCATTGGTATATTGAGAATTTTGATCACAAATGGCAAGGCAGCCAAGGCGTTACAAACAGATACCACTACAAATAAATGCCCTGCTGAAAAATCAATATCTTGCAACCAAAGGAATAAGCCTACCGCTAAAACGATTGTAGGAATGGCTAAAATCATCATGCCCCCCGTTAAAATTAAGTGAGCTAATTTCGGGTGATATAGCCATTGTAGCTGACGGGAAAGTAACAATAAGAAAAATCCAAATAATACCGATAAAATCCCTGCAGTCGGTGCCATGGTTAATGAATAAGCAAGTGCTTTCCATAATTGTGGATTTTGCCAATAGCCAAATAATTGGGTCGCAGACAAACCTTGGAAAACAATATTGAATAAGGGACTTAAAATAAATAAGCACACCGAGAATAAGACAAAAATATGTCCAAATTTGACCGCACTTGAAGAAGGCAAAACCCATCGATAACGTTGCGAAATCTGCGTTTCAGGTGCTTTTGCCCAATATTGTGAAAGCGAAAATAACGCAAAACAAAACGCAAATTGTACAAGCGCAAAAAGTGCGGCTTTGGGTAAATCGAATTCAAAGAAAATAGCTTGGTAAATCGCAACTTCTAATGTGCTGTTTTGTGGCCCACCACCAAGTGCCAATACAATCGTAAAGCTGGTGAAACACAGCATAAAAATCAGTACAAAGGCTGACACGATTTGGCTTTTCAAATAAGGCCATTCAATTAAGCGAAAAAATGTGAAACCTTTGATATTCAATTGTGCCGCGAGTTGATGCTGTTCGGTCGGTACACTTTGCAAAGCCTGCAAACTCATTCGTGCCGCTAAAGGAATATTAAAAAATAAATGAGCAATAAGAATGCCACTTAAACCATAAATGGAGGGTTTCCACGAAATACCTAAGGTTTGCAGCAGTTGTGTTAGCCAACCGGCAGTGCCATAAATACCAATTAGACCGAAAATAGCCAGTAATGCAGGCAAAACAAAGGTGAGGGAAAAAATGCGTAAAATGAGCGATTTACCTTTGAAATCTACATAGAAAAAAGCGCGAGCAAATAAAGTTCCAATTACGCTAGAAAGCAAGGCTGACAAGAATGCCTGCCCGACACTAAAGGCGATAACTTGATGCAAATAATCGTCTTGTAAGAAATCAGATAAGGCATAATCACTTCCAACTGAAAAAACAGCAGAAAGTGAAAATCCATAGAGTAAAACAATGAAAAAAATGACCGCACTTCCGCCCAAATAATGGCGAGGACGAAAATGCGGATGTTGCAATAAGCTCATTAACACTACTTAGATAAAGCTTTTTGCCATTGATTGATCCAGCCTTTAAGCTGCTCACTTGTCACCATTGTGGTATCTAAAATACGCATTGATTTTGCGCGAGAATTAAGTGCATCAATATGACTTTCGATATTGGTCTCTACCACGGGTAACATCACATTATTTTTGGCAATATCTGCTTGAGCTTGCGGTGAAAGTAAGAATCCTAGAAACTCATCAGCACAGGCATTATTACGGTTAGCGACTTTTGCTGCGACTTCAACTTGTAAGACGCTACCCTCTGCAAATTCCGTTGCCACATAATTGTCTTTTTGTTCAGAAAGAATATGGTAAATCGGTGAAGTATTTACGCTTAAAACCACATCACCTTCGCCTTTTAAGAAGGCCCCATAGGACTCAGTCCAACCTTTGGTTACCGTGACAGTATGTTTAGAAAGAGTTTTCCAGGCATTTACCACGTCAGCTTCTGGATAAACCGCATTCATCCAAAGCAATAAGCCTCGTCCAATACTGCTTGTACGCGGATCTTGATATAACACTTTAAGATCTTGACGCTCAACTAATTCTTTTAAGCTTTTTGGTGGATTAGCCAGCTTATTTTTGTCATAAATAAACGCATATTGCGCATAATCAAATGGTAAGAACATATTATTTTCCCATTTAATCGGCAAACGTAACTGGCTTAAATCCACTTTATTTGGCTCAAAAATATTGAGTTTTTGTGCATCCTCAATTTGATAACTATCTAAACCAAGCACGACATCCGCCTTAATTTTTTTACCTTCTAGACGAACACGGTTAAACAAAGTGCCATTATTGTCAAAAGCCACATAATTCAGCTTACATTGTGGGAATTGTTGTTCAAAAGCCGCTTTTACTTTTGGTCCGGCACTCCAATCAGCACTAAATGAATCATAAGTATAAACATCTACTGTTTGAGGAGCAGCTTGTGCAAAAGCGGAAGCGGTAAAAAGTGCGGTTAAAATGGGAAGCGTTTTGTTCATTATGCGTTCTCCTTATTTTTGCATAACGAAACAGCATAATGAGATAATTAGTTTCCTACGCCAGCATTATCTGTTTCAGGTTCACGGGTGTTTCTCAGCCATTAATATAGGCACCCCGACTAAGTGCGATGTAGTCTAACGTAAGGGAATTTTATCAACAAGTTATTTAACTTAAAAATGTTAATCTGATCACACTTTTATATCTGATTTATCATTTTTTGAGCAAAAGAAAACCTGCTAAAAAGCAGGTTTATCTTGGTAATCTATCGTCAATTAAGCTTGATGTTTAGCCGCTACTTCGCTTAATAAAGTTTGAAGTTCGCCAGCTTGATACATTTCTAAAATAATATCACAACCACCAATTAACTCACCTTCTACCCATAATTGTGGGAAAGTTGGCCAGTTTGCATAAGCCGGTAATTCAGCACGAATATCTGGGTGTTGAAGAATATCAACATAGCCGAAAGGCACTTTGCAATTCATTAATGCTTCAGATGCACGCGCAGAGAAACCACAAGAAGGTAATTTTGGTGAACCTTTCATGTAAATTAAAATTGGGTTTTCAGCGATTTGTTTTTTGATTTTGTCTAACGTTTCCATAATGTTCCTTGTTCAAATAAGTCTGAATAGGGCGCTATTCTAACATAAGATAGAACCTGAGTGAAAGACTTGGTCTTACCAACTTCCACCAGCTCCACCGCCGCCAAAGCTACCGCCGCCAAAGCCACCACCGGAAGAACCACCGCCACCGAAGCCTCCACCAAATCCGCCTCCGAAACCGGAACCGCCACCACGGCGACGAGAAATCGTACTTTGACGAATGATTTTATTCAGCTGGTCACGTTGATTCGGGCTAATATATACTTCATCTTTGTGATATTGGAATTCACCAAATAATACAATGGCAATAAACGCCAATACCATTAAGAATGGGATGTACTTATCGAACGCATCTTCTTCAACTTGTGCCGCATCGAACTCGCCTTTACTAGCCGCAATAATTTGATTTAAGCCATCATTAATACCTTGGGCATATTGGCCTTGTTTAAATTGTGGCAAAATTGCTGAACGAATGACTTGCGATAAAAAAGCATCCGGCAATACACCTTCTAAACCTTGCCCTGTTGCGATAAAGACTTTTCGATCATCCTTCGCAATCAGCATCAACACGCCATTGTTCAGATGTTTACGTCCTATACCCCATTTATCACCTAAAGCAAAGGTATAATCAGCAATTTCATATTCACCGGTTGTCGGAACCAAAACGACAGCGATTTGTGAACTCGTTTCTTTACTATAAGCAATCAGTTTATTTTCTAAAATTTGCTTATGTTCTGCAGAAAGTGTGTTGGTGTAATCGTTTATGTAATGGAAAGGATTTGGTGCAGGCGGAAATTCTGCCGCAGCAACCATTTGAGCAAAAAAAACAAGGCTAAAAATAACCGCACTTTTCATAAAAGATAAAAGCTTAGCCATTAATAATTACCTCATTAGATAATTCATTCACATCATCAGGCTGAATAGGGAAATGGCGAGATAAAATATCACTGATACGATCAATCGCATCGACAATGCCTTGTGTATAAGCTTTTTGTTTAAACTGCTCAATCATTAAATCGCATTGTAACTGCCAATAAGCCACATCAACAAATTGATGAATGCCTTTATCACCTACGATTGCACAAAGATGATTTTTATATCCCACATAAATCAACACGGCATTTTGTGCCGCTGTTTTATGCATTTCCAGTTCATCAAACACTTCTAAAGCACGTTCCATTGCAGACAATTGTGCTGAAGCCTTTGGTACTTTGCGTTCAATATAAACACGTAACTCAGCCGAACTTAAGCTTTCGAGGCGACTAATCGCCGCCTCGATTTGCTTTTTATCTACCGGAATTCTGGAAAAGAATGTCATAGATAAACCTTAGTTAAAGTTTACAGTCGGTGCGTTTTCAGCGCCAGTAGCTGATTTAAAGTAAGGTTTAGCTTTAAAACCAAAAATCATTGCAGCTAATTTAGTTGGGAATTGACGTACTTTTTCATTATAAATACGCGCTGCTTCATTAAATTTATTACGAGCGACATTGATACGGTTTTCTGTACCTTCAAGTTGCGCTTGTAAGTTCATAAAGCCTTCGTTCGCTTTTAATTGTGGGTATTGTTCTACAGTAACAAGCAAGCGAGATAATGCTGAACCTACTTGATTTTGATTTTGTTGGAATTCGTTTAATTGTTCTTCCGTTAAATTAGACGGATCAATTTTAGTTTGTGTCGCTTTTGCACGCGCTTCGATTACATTGGCTAATGTCTGTTGTTCAAAATTAGCTTGACCTTTTACAGTATTCACTAAGTTTGGAATTAAATCTGCACGACGTTGATAAGATGATTCAACATTTGCCCAAACAGAATCAATTTCAGTTTCTGCTTTAACTAAGCCATTGTAGCTAGACATTAAGCCAAAACCTGCAACAACAGCGATAATAATCAAGATAATCCACTTTTTCATTCAAAAATTCCTTCAATTATAGGTTTAATTTATATAAGAAAAGACCTAAACCGAAGTTTAGGTCTTCTAATGTTAATCCGTTAATGGATAACTAAATAAAATTATTTAGTACCGTTAACTGCGATTTCAACACGACGGTCTGGTGCTAAACAAGCGATAAGCGCTTTACGACCTTTAACCGCGTCACAAGTAGAACCTGTAACTGGGTTAGCTTTACCGTGACCAACTGCAGAAATGTTTTGAGCTGGAACACCTTTAGCTACTAAGTAGTTAGCTACAGAGTCTGCACGACGTTGTGATAATTTCACGTTTGGTGCATCTTTACCGATACGGTCAGTGTAACCAGCAACAGCTACGTTAGCATTGTTAACTTGAGCGATTTCACCGTAGATACCGTCTAAAGTTGCTTTAGCTTGTGGTTTTAAGTTAGCTTTACCAAACGCGAAAGTTACATCAGAGCTTAAGCTGAAAGTTTTGCTTACAACTTCAGGTGCAACAACTGGAGCAGCACCTTGACCGAAACGGTAAGATAAACCAGCGTTGATAGAACCGATCCATGGGTTGTAGTCTACTGAGCTATTTGGACCTGTTTGAGTACGTAATTTACCCACGCGAGCTAACCATTGATATTCAAGACGTAATGCTAACTCTGGTAATGAAGGTAATGCATATTCGAAACCAGCAGCGAACACTGGAGAAACGCGTAAGCTGTGACGACCATATGCGTGCTCACGAGCACCAGTAGTTTCATCGTAGAATTTATAGTCAGAACGAACTAAAGCTGCACCAGCACGACCGTAGAAGTCTAAACCTTCTGTTAAACCATAGCTACCTTTTAAGCTTAAGTGAGCACCGTGGTTAGTGTGTTTGAATACTACTTTACCAGCATCTTTGAATTTAACACGACCGAAATCATCGTAACCTAACTCTACTGCTAAACCTAAGTTATCACGGTTTAATACTTGGTAACCACCAAACACACCGTAAGTAACAGAGTTACGGTTGTAACCAGTACCGAAACCTAAGCTACGAGGGTTAGTAGCATCAGTGTTAGCTTTGATACCATCATGGAAAGATGCATAACCAGCTTTAGCACCTGCATAGAAAGTGTTTTCTTGTGGAGCTGCTTGAGCTACTGAAGCTGCTGCTAAACCAGCAACGACTAATGCGATTGCAGTTTTTTTCATTTTGATGTCCTCTATTTAGTCATCGTTATTAATAAGAAAAGTTTCCTTGTTTATCGTGAACTTTACAAAAAAGAAACACTCTAAACATTGCTTAACTAGGGTTTTGAATTTGCCCTAACTTATCCTTTTGACAAATTCAATTCCTTTGCCATAGCCAAAGGAACGTTCAAAAGTATGGTTATTATCCTATAAAAACACCAAAGATCAAACTTTTTTTGCCCTTTTTGGTTATTTTATAGACAAACGCCCCCTAAAATGAACGTTCATTCACAGAAATTGGATTAATTTTTAACCCGATTTCTATTCTAACAAAAAATATCTTTTGTTGAAATCGACTTTTTTTTGAGCTTCATATATCATCAAATTCACTTTCTTCTCTATTTATGTGTGAGTGATTTTATGTTGCCCCGTCTTTCTAATGTGCCACAACTTAATAATGTGGTAAGTGATTATCTTAGCGAACTCCAAAAACAGCATTTTGAAGGTGATATTGCCTCAAATTATGCCGACCGTTTAAGTCTTGCGACAGATAACAGCGTCTATCAACAACTTCCACAGGCTATTTTGTTCCCTAAATCTGTTGCAGATGTGGTACGCATCACTAAATTAGCCAATAAAGAGAAATACCTTCATCTAACCTTTACGCCTCGCGGTGGCGGTACGGGCACAAATGGGCAATCTATTAATAACAATATTATTGTGGATCTCTCTCGCCACATGACGGGCATTTTGGAGCTTAATATAGAAGAACGTTGGGTTCGCGTGCAGGCAGGCGTAGTAAAAGACCAACTAAACCAATTTTTAAAACCTTACGGCTTATTCTTTGCGCCAGAACTCTCTACCAGTAATCGAGCAACCCTCGGTGGCATGATTAATACCGATGCATCCGGTCAAGGCTCTCTACAATATGGAAAAACCTCTGATCACGTTTTAGCATTACGTTCTGTTTTGATGAATGGTGAAATATTAGATACAAGTGCGGTCAAATCCGACGATGTTTTAGAAAACTACCCGCTTGCTGAAAATGGTAAAACGTTACACCAAACGATTTTCCAACGTTGTAAAGAGAAGCGCGTCTCAATCATTCAAGATTTACCACAACTCAATCGTTTTCTCACCGGTTACGATCTTAAGAATGTCTTTAATAAAGATGAAAGTGAATTTAATCTCACCAGAATTTTAACAGGGTCAGAAGGTTCACTTGCGTTTATCTGCGAAGCTAAGCTCAACTTATTGCCGATTCCTAAATATCGTACCTTAATTAATGTGAAGTACAGCTCATTTGATGCCGCCCTTCGCAATGCTCCTTTTATGGTGAAAGCCAATGCCCTTTCAGTTGAAACCGTTGATTCCAAAGTGCTGAACCTAGCTAAGCAAGATATTATTTGGCATTCGGTAAAAGAACTTTTAACAGAGGAAGAACAAAATCCAATTCTTGGTTTAAACATTGTTGAATATGCGGGCAACAATCAAGCTAAAATCGACAGCCAAGTGACCGCACTTTGTCAGCAATTAGATGAAAAAATTGCACAAGGCAAAGATCATATTATCGGCTATCAACTTTGCTCTGACTTACCTTCTATTGAACGTATTTACGCCATGCGTAAAAAAGCGGTGGGGCTATTAGGTAATGCGAAAGGCGCAGCCAAACCCATTCCTTTTGTGGAAGATACTTGTGTGCCACCAGAACATCTTGCGGATTACATTGCGGAATTTAGAGCCTTATTAGATAGTCACAATCTGCAATATGGGATGTTTGGCCATGTGGATGCTGGTGTATTGCATGTTCGCCCGGCTTTAGACTTATGCGATAAAGATCAAGTCAAACTCTTTAAACAAATTTCAGATGAAGTGGCTGAACTCACGGTGAAATACGGCGGTTTATTATGGGGGGAACACGGTAAAGGTGTACGTTCTCATTATGGCGAGAAATTCTTTACACCTGAACTTTGGCAAGAATTACGTTATGTGAAATTTTTATTTGATCCAAACAATCGTCTCAATCCAGGAAAAATCTGTACGCCACTTAATAGTGATGCGGAACTCTATTCTATTCTCTCGCCAATGCGTGCTGACAATGATCGACAAATCCCGATTCAGATGCGAGACGAATTCAAAGGTGCGATGAACTGTAACGGCAACGGGCTTTGTTTTAACTTTGATGAGCACAGCATTATGTGCCCTTCCATGAAAGTGAGTAAAAATCGCATATTCTCGCCAAAAGGACGAGCTGCTATGGTGCGTGAATGGTTGCGATTAATGGCCAATGAAAACGTATCGCCTGATCAATTAGATTTTCATAAAACACAAGTTAAACTGACCGCACTTGTGGAACGTTTCCGCAATAGCGTGCAGAAATGGCGTGGTGAATATGACTTCTCACATGAAGTAAAAGCGGCAATGGATACTTGTCTGGCTTGTAAAGCCTGTGCAAGCCAATGCCCGATTAAAATTGACGTACCAAGTTTCCGTGCGAAATTTTTCCATTTCTACCACAGTCGTTATTTGCGCCCAGCCAAAGATCATATTGTGGCGAATTTAGAAGTTGCTGCACCTTATATGGCGAAACAACCGGCATTATTCAATTATTTCACCAAACTGAAAGTTACTCAAAGCTTGGTTGAAAAAACACTTGGCATGACTGATTTGCCTCTCCTTTCAGAGCCTAACCTTCAACAACAATTAGTCGAAATTGGCTATCAAGGCAAAAAATTAGAAGAGTTGGAAGGTCTCAGTGCAACAGAAAAAGCCAATATGCTCTTTATCGTACAAGATCCCTATACCTCTTATTACGATGCTAAAGTGGTGCGAGACTTTGTCGCTCTCACACAAAAATTAGGGTTCTCTCCAATCATTCTGCCTTTCAAACCCAATCGCTTTAGTAAAACTGCGAAAACACAAGCGGAGTTTTTAAATCGCGTCGCTAAATTAAATGTGCCTTTGGTCGGAGTTGATTCTGCCATTGTGCTTTCTTATCGTGATGAATATAAAGAGGCCTTAGGCGACTCTCGCGGTGATTTCCATGTACTCACGGCACATGAATGGCTGACCAATCAATTAGAAAGTAACACATTACAAAGTGCGGTGAAAAATATCGCAAAATCTGACCGCACTTTTGAGTGGCATTTATTCCCTCATTGTGCAGAATCCACCTTTATGCCAAACAGCCCAAAAGAATGGCAGTATATTTTTGCGCAATTTGGACAAACCTTGAACGTTGAGAAAGTCGGCTGCTGTGGTATGGCGGGTGTATTTGGTCATGAAGTTCAAAATCAAACCATGTCGAAAGACATTTATGACGTATCATGGGGCAAAAAATTACAAGGTAAAGATCCAAATCATTGTCTCGCAACCGGCTATTCCTGCCGTAGCCAAGTGAAGCGATATGAAAAAGCCATCTTGAAACACCCTGTTCAAGCATTGCTTGAGATTTTAAATTAGACCTAGGAAGAATATATGATTTGGAAAAAACACTTTACCCTTGAGCAGCTTAATGAAATGGGGAAACATTGTGCTGTTGGGCATTTAGGCATTGAGATCTCAGCTTATGGTGAAAACTGGATTGAGGCAAAAATGCCCGTTGATCATCGCACCACTCAGCCTTTTGGCTTATTACATGGTGGCGTGTCTGTGGCTTTGGCTGAAACCATTGGTTCATTGGCTGGATTTCTCTGTATAGAAGAAGGGCAAATTGCCTTGGGATTAGATATCAACGCCAATCATCTTCGCCCAGTGAAAAAAGGTTTTGTTACCGCAAAAGCAACACCAATTGCTTTAAATCAAAATACCCATGTTTGGCAAATTGACATTCGCGATGAACAAGATAAACTCTGTTGCGTTTCTCGATTAACGCTTTCTATCAAACATTTATGAATACAACAAAAAAAATCGGCATCATTTTAGCGAATCTTGGTACGCCAGATGCCCCTCAACCCGCAGCGATCTCTCGTTATTTGTGGGAATTTTTAATGGATCCTCGCGTGGTAGACTTACCTCGTTGGAAATGGTATCCCCTTTTAAAAACCATTATTTTACCGATGCGTTCTAAACGCATTGCACAAAATTATCAATCTATTTGGACAGAACAAGGCTCACCCCTGCTTGCTATTACAAAGCAACAACAAGCGGGTTTACAAGCTTATTTGACTGAACAAGGCATCAATGCACAAGTCGAAATTGCCATGACTTACGGCAATCCTTCAATGCAAAGTGCGGTCAAAAATTTACTCAAAAATGATGTAGAACGCATGATTGTGTTGCCGCTTTATCCACAATATTCGAGCACCACAACAGGGGCATTAATCGATGCTTTCAATCGAGCGATTGCGCAAGAACGCAATATTGTGCCTTTTGAGTTTATTCATTCTTATCACCTTGATGAAAACTACATTAATGCGGTGGTGGATTCGATTAAAGTGCGGTTAAAACCCGATGAGTTTTTGCTCTTTTCTTATCATGGCATTACATTACGTTATGAGAATATGGGCGATTATTATCGTCAGCATTGTAAACAAACCACGATTGCCATCGTGGATAAATTAGGTCTCACAGAAAACCAATGGAATATGACGTTCCAATCTCGTTTTGGCCGTGAAGAATGGCTACAACCTTATACGGATCACTTTTTAGAAGAAGCCGCTTCTCAAGGGATTCAAAAAATAGCGGTAATTTGCCCGGGTTTTTCAGTGGATTGTTTAGAAACCTTAGAAGAAATTGAGGTTGAAAATAAAGAAACATTCTTAAATCATGGTGGTGTGTCTTATCACTATATCCCCGCATTGAATGCTGAAAAAGCCCATATTGAAATGATGGGGAAATTGGTTTTGGATAAATTGAAGTAGTTAAATCTCCCCCTAGCCCCCTCTTTACAAAAGAGGGGGATTTTAATGCAAATAAATGCCTTCCATTCTTAGCTCTCTCAAATATATTCCTAATAAAATCAACATATAAAAAGTTCTTTTGCAAAGAAGGATTAGGGGAATTGATTTGGGATAAATTGGAATAGTTAAATCTCCCCC
>OGGO01001170.1_pt1 | contig 15305 bp, 14 predicted proteins | sample 1571231 | NCBI WGS metagenome assembly OGGO01 (sample SAMEA2582036, study PRJEB24529) | metagenome | biome: Human gut stool | place: China | collected 2011 | reverse complement strand
AGCTGTGATTTAGTTTAAGTCACTTTGCATAATAAATTTGTTGGCATAAGAAATGTTATGCAAACCTTTACATAAAAGTTCTAATAGGAATTGCTGCATCTTGTTGATAATGGCATTCTCCAATTTAGACTCTGAGTAAACTGCATCGGGTTTTAGACCAAGAAACTCTAATGTGATGGGATTCTTGATGATGTCCGATGGTTTCCCAATAGTTTGTCCTTCTTTCGCCAACCGCATTACTTCATCTTTGTTACGACTCAAAGCCAATCTCTCATAAAGACAGCTTCCTACTTGACGGCTGAGTTGCCTTTTAGACCATTGTTGTTGGGTACATTCTATTTCATAGAAGCTGCGGGCATCCGGATTTTCCACCCTCATCAGTATAAGATAATGAGACCATGAGAGAGCGAATGTCGTTTCAGAAAGATGTTCCTCTGCCTTCGGATAATCGGCTAACCACTGGTTAGCCTTTTGGCTCGACTTTGGACAACCACTGGTTAGCCCTTTAGAAAAGACAATATAAAACTGCCGTATATTCTTAAGCGTTGAATACGACCATCCATCTCCCAGCCTATCAGTCAGACGTTTAGAGAGTTCTTTCAGTACAGCCTTTCCGTATTCAGCTCTTGTCTCTCCCTTTTGCTCATATTCTACTATATATTGTCCAATATGGAACTTAGTATAGACCTCAGCAATATTGACGGCTGTTGCCACACGTTCCCTTGCCTGCGTGACAAGGTCAACAACCTTTAAGAACAGATCGTTTATATCTTTATCATTTGTGCTAATATCTTTTCGCATAGCTCAATTTTCTTCAATATTTGCAAGCAGTTTTTCAAGTTCAGTCACCGCTCTACTGATGGTCTGGCTCTTATCCTTGATGTCTGCCATCAGTTCTGCCAATGAACGGTCGTCCACCTCACCACCTTGTTTTATCCAAGTAATGTCAAGACTTGTTTTGTCTCTGGCAATAATTTCATCTACAGGGTATTTACGCCAACGACCTTGCGGATTATTCTCGGCATCGTAGGTCTCTACTCGATTATTGTAGCAAGAAACAAAATCATCCAAATGATGCCGTTCCAGTTTGTTGGTGGCAAGCGTATGCTTTATGTCTGTACGGTAATCGTAAAACCATATTTCTTTGGTTGGGTGTCCTTTGCTGAAAAACAACACGTTGGCTTTTACGCCTTGCGCATAGAAAATACCTGTAGGCAAGCGCAAGATAGTATGTAGATTGAAATCTTGCAATAAGCGTTTGCGAATAGTTTCACCTGCCCCTGCCTCAAAAAGGACATTGTCGGGAAGCACCACAGCAGCACGTCCTCCGGTTTTGAGCATAAGCATCATGTGCTGGAGAAAGTTTAACTGGTTATTCTTGGTTTCTACATAGAAATCCGGGCGGTTGATGTCCACAGAACCAGCCGGACGAGTTCCAAAAGGAGGATTGGCAAGTATCACATCAACAAGAGTTGACGGTTCTTTTTCCAAAGAATCCTCACAAACAATCGGACTACGGTCTGTACCAATACCATGCAAATAAAGATTCATGGAAGCAAGCGTCACCACTAAAGGCGTATTATCCACACCATGCAAAGCTTTGTCACGCAAGAAATCACGTTTTTCTTTACTTGCTGACTGACCTTTCATATAATCGTAAGCTGTAAGCAAGAATCCACCCGTTCCACAAGCCGGGTCACAAACCGTTTCCCCCATTTGCGGATTGATACAATCTACCATTGCCTGAATAAGTGGACGAGGAGTAAAATACTGTCCTGCACCGCTTTTCTTGTCTTGCCCATTCTTTTCAAGAATACTTTCGTAGATAGCACCTTTCACATCACCGTCCATAATGAGCCATTGCTCCTCATCAATCATGGTGATAACTTTTTTTAGATAAACAGGTTTGTCTATCTTGTTTTGTGCCTTCGTATAAATTGTACCTATCAGACTATCCTGCTCGCTAAGCAATTTAAGGGTCTCTTCATATTGTTTTACCAAATCCAGACCATCAAGTGCTATCAAATCTGCCCACTGATAACCAGTTGGAATAGCCGACTCTTCTCCAAACATTTCTACATTTTCGGCATCCATCTTCAAGAATAAAAGATAGGTCAGTTGGGTAATATAATCAGTAAATCCAATTCCTTGTCCGGCAAGAGTGGTTGCCAGATTCCATACTTTTTTGGTGAGCGATTGCTCTGTTGTATTATTTGTTACCATTTCTTTATGCTGCTTTTCTTAAAACTACAAATGTGTAAAGTGAATGAAGTGCCTCGTCTGCCTTCTGCATATTACCAAACGCTCTAATCATTTGGGCTGCATGGGTAGCATCATCTTCACGAATATCCCTGACCGTACAAGCTCCATTAGAAGCAATATAATCCACAATACAACTGATAACCTCTCGCTGTTTGTCTGTTATTTCACGCTGGTTTTGTCCTAACCAAAGATTGAAAAACTGTTTAGAGGTAGTAACTACACTATCCAATCGTTCGATTTGGTGGAAAGCAAAGCGTACAAGTTGTATGATATTGGTCAATGCATCGCTTTCTTCTTTGGTAGTGGAACGCCTTACTACTTTAGGATTAACTATGGCATAAGAGTTCCAGAGTTGTTTGGATGTAAAATGATTGTTTGCCATTTTAAGTCTGTTCTCCAAATCCTTTAGCATCGAATAGGTTATAGGCTCTCCCTCATTGTTGTAAATGATGCGCAGTGCCTCTATTTCGTCATAGTACTTTTTACAAAAATCTTCAAAAGCCTCTGTCGTATTTTTTGCTTCCTCAATGGAGAACCCTTTGGAGATAAGCGTATCTTCACCCGGCATCAATGTATTGACGAATCCGGCTGCAAGTATAAGAAGGTATTTCCGAGCATCTGCATGATTGGCAAGCGGAGCGACTAGCCCCTTACGTTCATTGTTAGGCTCATCAGTGCTTACAAACTGTGGAAGAATGCCTTTCTCCAGTGCATCGTATATTCTGGCAGAAAGCTCCTTCATGTCATCATGAGACAGACGGACAAACTCTTTCCGTTGCGAATCATCCGCTTTATTGTATATTCGTGCAAGCGTTGCCGCAAGCCGTTTAAGGTATTCATCAGGAATATAGCCATGACTAATACGTTCTAACAGCTCCTTCAACGTAATTGTCTTTGTTGTAGGACCGTCGTCTATAGGTGCCACTGTTTGCGCATGTTCTGTCACGCCTACCGCATCAACCAAATAAAAACAATCCTTGCTGAATGCGTTCGGGGTAACATTGCGAAGTTGCTCATCACCAATAGTACGCACTCCACGCCCTTTCATCTGAATATACAAAGGCAATGACTCCACATCACGCATGAACATCACTACTTCCAGCGGCTTTACATCTGTTCCGGTGGCAACCAACGTACAGGTGACAGCAATACGGAAATCCTTGTCATTACGGAATTGGCGTATCAGTTCGTTACTATCGCCTGCTGAATAAGTGATTTTCTGAACAAAGCGGTCGTCAGTCCGTCCGAACACCTCTTTAGCTATCTGTACGATATTTGTGGCGTGAGCTTCATTGAGAGCAAATATCAAGGTTTTAGGTAAATAGTCCATATTCGGCTCACGTTGCGGGTCATTAAACAATTCTGTATAAACCACATCCCAATAGGTTGAAAGGATTAACTTTATCTGTGCCGGATTAATGACACTCCGATTAAGTTCTTTATTGGTGTAGGTTTTGGTTTCCTTGTTTCTCACAGTCTTAACCTCACCCGTATATCTCGTTTCTTCCTTTACTCTCTCACCCTCTAATATAGCTCCCCCAGTTTCCGTAACTTGCGTTTTTATTCGATACACCCTACAATCCACATTCACACCATCAACGATACTCTTTTCTAAGGTATAATTGACAATGATATTATAGTTAAAGAATTTCTTTGTCTCTTCAATCGGGGTTGCTGTCAAACCGACAAGTCGAGCCGTATCGAAATACTCCAACACCTTGCGCCAGTTCCCATAAATGGAGCGATGGCACTCGTCTATGATAATCATATCAAAATAGTCGTGCGGTAAGTTGGGATTAGGAGGCAAGGTTACTTCCTCTATAGGTTCGTTCTCGTCATCATCATTATCCTCAATAGTTTCTCCTTTCAAGAATGAGAATAGACGTTGTATTGTAGAAATAACGACATTGCTATCAGAAGGGATAGAAGACGAGCGAAGACGATTGACCGTAAAGATAGTATTGAAAGCATCCCCGTTCTCTGTCAGACGAAAAGTTCCGAATTCTCCCTCGGCTTGTTTTCCAAGATTATTTCGGTCAACAAGAAACAACACTCTACGCATGGGTGTATAAGAAAGCATTCGGTAGGCAGCAAGACAAGCCGTATATGTTTTACCCGCACCGGTGGCAAGAACCATCAACGCTCGATTTTGCCCAGCACGGAAACTCTTTTCAAGTTCTGTTACCGCTTCATATTGACAATCACGAAGCCCTTTCTTTTTCAATGTTGGAAGTCCGGCAAATGTATCCTCAATCCCCAGTTTCTTAACCAATTCATGTGGCGTAGGGATAGCCATTATCGGCTTGAAATAAGAATCCGGTTCACGAAAATCGCAGAAATATAGTTCCTTGCCATTCGAGGTAAAGATAAAAGGCAATGGCTTTTGGTATGTCTGATAGATATTCGGAACACTTCTTGCGTATAAGGCCGCTTGCTCGCATACTTTTGAAGCAAAAGCATCCGTTTCTTCACGTTTAGCCTCAAGCACGCCCACTGCTTTCCCATTAATAAAAAGGAAATAATCTGCTTCAAGATTTCCTTTCAATAAACCTTCTCTTATAGCTACAGCCGTACAAGTAGGTTCATAAGCATCCCTATTGACAACTTCCCAACCTGCATCAGTAAACCACTGGTCTATCTTTATTCTTGCTTTTTCTTCAGGAGTCATGTTCTTAATATTGTATATTATCGGAAGTTCATAGATACATCTGCAATAAACTGCAAAAGGTCTCCGATCCTCCCAACCTAATTAAATACTATTGTAACCTTTCCTTTTTATCGGTTATCAAATCTTTCAAATCAACTTGTAATATCTCCGCAATCTGTTGCAAGGTTTCCAAATTAGGCTGAATTCTATTACAGGCATAGGCATTGACCATACTAAAACTCTTGTTGAGCTGTTTAGCTAACCACGTTTGAGAAATACCTTTTTCGGATAAAACAGTCTTTATTCTATTCAGTTTCATTCTTTAATATGATTTTATAGTGCAAATGTAGTGAATTATATTCGATAATTCGGGTCTTTTTTGTATTTTTGTACGCAAAAACATAAGCATATGGGACATAAATGTTATATTTCTTTTAAAACAGAAGATAGTTGGTATAAACGAGAAATACAAAAATGGAGTGCCAATGAAAAAGTTGACATGATAGACAAGTCGCTAAATACCCCTATTAATTCTGAAGACGAAGACTATATTATGCGAAAAATCAGAGAAGATTATTTGTCTGATTCAACGGTTACAATCTTCTTGATTGGGGCACAGAGTGCAGAGACTTTGGGGTGGAAAGAACAGAAATTTATAAAGAGAGAGCTACAAGCGTCATTGTATAATAGCGAAGGTAATACTCGAAACGGAATTTTAGGAGTTGTATTACCTTCAATGTATGATTCAATATACAAAGGACAACATATATGCTCTATCTGTGGTAAAAGTCATAATACTGTAGCTATTAACGATGCGACTACTATTAAAGAATTTAGTAAAAATTATTACTTAAATAATCACGGAAAATGTGCATATGATGAAGATGATCGATTTTGCATCTTAGTTAAATGGGATGACTTCAAATGTAATCCTAACGCTTATATTGAACAAGCATTCAATAAGCGTAATCATCCTATAGCAAGTGAAGTAATTGTTAGACCTAAATGAATTTATAAATAATGGAAAGGAATTTATGTTTTATAGTAATGGGATTCGGCAAGAAAAAGGATCCAGATACTAACCGTACTATTGATTTAGATGCTACGTATAAAAAAATAATCCGTCCTGCCGTAGAATCCGCTGGATGCAAATGCATACGCGCTGACGAGATTGTAGAATCTGGAATAATTGATAGAAGTATGTATGCACTCTTATATTACGCTGACATTGTTATTGCAGACATATCAACTTTTAACCCTAATGCAATATACGAATTAGGAGTACGTCATGCATTACGTCCATATTCTACAATAATCATTAAAGAAGATGAAGGGAAAATACCGTTTGATATTGGACACGATAGAATAATAAGTTACAAACATTTAGGAAATGAAATTTCAGAAGCAGAAGCAAAGAAATGTATTCCGCAGCTTCGAACTTTAATTCAAAGTGTCATCAATGAGCCTAAAACGGATAGCCCACTTTATTCTTACATTCATCAAATAAAAAAACCGGAAATTTCAGAAGAAGAAATCTCCAGTATCATTGGTGAATTGAAAAATAATGAAGATTCTATTTATGCTTTGACTGAGATGGCGAAAGATAATATGGCAAAAGGTGATTTTGTTAAAGCAGAACAATTGTGGGAGAAATTGTGTTCTAAAACAGAAAATGAAAAATACTATATTCAACAACGAGCGTTGTGCCGTTACAAAAGTGAAGTACCATCTACACAAAGAGCGTTGACCGATGCTATGCTAATAATGGCGAAAATAGGAAACCAAACAGATACAGAAACTCTTGGAATTTTAGGAGCAATAAATAAAAGATTATGGGAAATAACATCCGATAAAAGTTATCTTAACTCAGCCATAGATTCATATAAAAAAGGATGGAATCAATATAAAGATTATTATACAGGTGAAAACTATGCAACTTGTATGTATATAAAATCATTGCATGAGATATCAGAAGAACTAAAGACACATTCTATAGTTGAAGCCAAACTCACATATGCTGAGATTATTGATATAATTCTGAAATCTCTTGAAGACCCAGAAGCCGAAGAGTTGCTTTGGAAATATGCTTCTTTATCTAATGCCTATCTTGCATTAGGCAACCATGCTGAAGCTGAAAAGTATGAGAGACTATTTCACGACCAGCAACCCTTACAATGGCAAATAGATAGTTTCGAGAAAACAAAATCAATTTTAAAGAAATAAAAACATGGCTAAAACATATAAAATTTTCATTAGTCATTCTTGGTCACATGTAAATGACTTAAAATCGTTAAGAAACCTTCTCGAATCAAGAGGGTACTTTAATGTTGAATTTACAGAATTTCCACCAACAGATTCTATAAATTCAATGAATACATATTACATAAGACAGCGAATCTCAGAAAGAATAGCGGCTTCGGATATTGTTTTAGGTATCGCTGGAATCTATGCTTCATATAGTGATTGGATGAAATGGGAGCTTGACAAAGCTATAGAAAAAGGAGTTCCAATTATTGGGGTAATCCCAAGAGGACAAGAGCGAATTTCTGCTATTGTAAATGATAGAGCCGACGAAATTGTTCATTGGAATACAGAAAGCATAGTATCTGCTATACGAAAACATGCGAAATGATATTACGATGGTCAATTTCGATGAATACATCCAGCAAGGCGAACCGCAAAAGCGTGAAAGAGGCTATGCTTGGCAAACGGCAATAGGACTTCAAGCGGTAGATGGCTTGAAGCCCTCGGATTATCTTATTGAAACTGCTCGCAAGCATATTGAGGGAGACATAACCATTGATGAAGTACAACAACTTATCAAGAGTTACTACGATTCAAAAGACATTCGTACTGAAAAGGATAACGAAACAGAAGAAGCGGATAAAGTTTCTGCCAATATAACCAAACTATTGAATGAGCGTTCATTTGCTTTTACCGTAGCCGGATTGACCGCCATTCATCGGCGTATATTTGATGGAGTATTCAAGTTTGCCGGACAAATCAGAGATTACAATATCACCAAAAAAGAATGGGTGCTTCGTGGCGATACGGTATTTTATGTATCTGCTCCCGACATTCGCAGAGCCATAGAGTATGATCTTGAACAAGAAAAGGCGTTTGATTATACAGGATTATATATAGACCAAATTGTCACTCATATTACCCAATTCGTATCCGGGTTGTGGCAGATTCATCCGTTTGGAGAAGGCAATACCCGAACAACAGCAGTGTTCACCATCCAGTATTTACGCTCGATGGGATTCAATGTCGAGAACGACCTTTTTGCCAATCATTCTTGGTATTTCCGTAATGCTTTGGTTAGAGCCAATTATCAAAACATACAAAAAGGCATCAAAAGAGAGCCTGTGTATTTAGAACGATTCTTCCGAAATCTATTGATAGGAGAAAACAATGAATTGAGGAATCGTTTCATGGTGGTTAATGCCCCCGAAGACATGGGTATCTCCACCCCGACAAGTACCCCGACAAGTACCCCGACAAGCTTAGATAATCCATTACAGATAGATAATGAAAATATCAACCGTTTAATAGAGGTACTTGCAAACAATAGATTATCAGTCAAAGAGATGATGGCAGCCGTAGGTTTAAAGAACCGTGAAAATTTCATGGAATACTCTCTCAATCCAGCCATAAAAGAGGGATTTGTTTCTATGCTCTACCCAGACAAGCCCCGTCATCCTCGTCAGAAATACATGTTGACGATTAAAGGATTGGCGGTGTATAACTCCAATAACATGAAATAATGATAGACGAGAACAATATACCCTCTATTCAACCCGACTTTGAACGGATTAAAAAGCAAGATAATAAAGGTTTAGAGTATTGGACTTCTCGTGAGTTGTGCACCGCATTAGGCTATGGCACATACCAAAAATTCAATCGTACTCTAAACAAAGCTATCGCCATAGCCAATAAGAAAGGTTGTAACACTACCGAGCATTTTAATGCTACGTTTGAGATGGTCAAACTAAATTCCGGCTCCTTTCGTAAGGTGGAGAATATACATCTATCACGAATCGCTTGTTTGATGATTGCTGAAAATGCCGATAGTAAGAAGCCACAAGTACAGATAGCAAAAGAATATTTCAAACAAGAAATATCAACTCCTGAATTAATAGACAACAGTCTATCTTCCAACATATTGCTATACAAGACGAAACAAGGAGAAAGCCGTATAGAGGTCATCTTCAATAATGAAACATTTTGGATGTCGCAAAAGCGAATGGCCGATTTGTTTGGTGTTGAAACGAATACGATCAATAACCATCTGAAAGAGATATTCAAAAGCGGAGAATTGGAGGAGAGTTCAGTTATTCGAAAAATTCGAACAACTGAACTTGATGGCAAGAACGATGATACATTGTTCTACAATTTGGATGCGGTTATTGCTGTTGGGTTTCGTGTGGGCAGTTATCAAGCGGGCCAATTCCGGATGTGGGCTACATCGGTTCTAAAAGAAATGATCATAAAAGGATTTGTATTGGATGATGAACGCTTGAAACAGGGCAAACATTTTGGCAAAGATTATTTTGACGACCTATTAGAACGTATCCGAGAAATACGAGCTTCAGAACGTCGGTATTATCAGAAAATCACCGATGTCTATGCCGAATGTAGTGCCGATTATGATCCTAAGGCTGAGACCACCCTACAATTCTTCAAGAGGGTGCAAGATATGATGTATTGGGCTACTTCCCATCAAACGGCAACCGAAATCATCTATTCAAGAGCAGATGCCCAAAAGCCCCACATGGGACTTACCACGTGGAAAAACGCTCCTGACGGCAGAGTCCAAAAGTCGGATACAATTATCGCCCAGAATTACTTGTCCGACAAAGAAGTCTCAGCTTTCAATCGTCTATCAACCGCATTCCTTGATTTGGCCGAACTTCGTGCCGAACGGCAAATCATCTCCACAATGGCAGATTGGAAAAAGCAATTGGATGATTTCCTGACTCTATATGAGTATGACAAATACAATGAGGCTGGCACCATTTCTGCCGAACAAGCGAAAGAAAAGGCATACGCTGAATATGATAAATTTCGCTTTATACAAGACAAGGAGTTTCTTTCGGATTTTGATAAAGAAATCAAGATATGGAAAGAGAAGGAGGGGTATGGTAAGGATTAATTCTATCTATAAACACTATTAACAGGAACATAAGATGAACCATAACGGCATATTCTCACTATCTTTTCCCGAAACTAAGACAATAATTGTTTCCGGTGATATTCATGAGACTTTAATCTGTTGGTGTTCAAACTATGTATCCAATATTAGATGCTCGACATTATGGAGTTCTGTCAAATATATTAATTATACCATTTCGGGTATAATATTGATACAATAAGCAGAATTATACCCGATAGGATATAATAGTTGTTACAAGCATATAAGTGTTTCTGTTGGGACATACAAACATTTTCCATTGTGGGCAAACGGAAGCAATTACATTTTTTCAAGCGAATAATTCAACTTCATTACACTTTTTCAAACGAATATAACCCATTTCTCTACACTTTTTCAAGCGAATCGAGTGTATATCTACAAAAGTTTTCTGGCTCTATAACCGTTTTTCTACTGTAAATCAACCTCTTTGGAAGAAAAAGTCCACGCAAACCACAGAAATCCCAAGAAAACCACTACCTTTGTATTCAACAAGCGTTCTGTAACACACCTACGGAAATGCCCTATCACTCAACACCTTGTATCTGATAGCGGACATTCCACAAAAAGGCTGAAAAGAGGCGGTACAACACGTATATGCAAAGCTATGAAATACAGCGGTTTGCATTTGTCCCTACATTCTGTGCATTTGTCAAAACTGTGGTTGTACCGATTAAAATGAATGGTCACTGATAATCAGTGATGTAAATATGCTGTGTAGGCAAATAGAATCATATTTAGCACTAATTGTACTTTGATTAATTAATATGTGGAAACAAGTAGAATTTGATTTACAGTCACGCAGACGTGGCTTTCATCTTATAACCGGAGAAATATTACGTAATCTGCCGCCATTACCCGAAGTTGGATTACTGCATTTATTTATCAAACACACTTCCGCCGGGCTAAGTATTAACGAAAATGCAGATCCTGATGTTCGTATGGATATGGAAAGCATTTTCAACCACTTAGTGAAAGAACGTGAACCGTACTATCAACACACTTTAGAAGGAAATGACGATATGCCGGCTCATGCAAAAAGCTCAATCATAGGAACGTCGGTCACAATACCTATAACAAATGGAAAGCTAAACCTCGGAACTTGGCAAGGTATCTATCTCTGTGAATTTCGGAATTATGGTGGTAATCGACGAATGGTGGCTACCATTAGTGGAGAATAGCAAATGAACTTGCTATTCTATTGTAATTAGTGGCAAATTGTGTTACCCGCAAATACTTAGGAGACAGTATTGTAGCATACTAGTCTCAGGATTGCGGAACACGAAGTTGCCAGAAGGCAACAGCCGCCGCAGCGGCTACATTAAGCGAATCAACACCATGCACCATAGGGATACGGACTACGTAATCAGCCTCAGTGATCGTTTCATGTGAAAGTCCCTCCCCTTCGTTACCCATGACGATAGCCAATTTGGATTCATTCACTAAGGCAGGATTATCAATAGGAATAGAATCATCTGTGAGCGCCATAGCAGCCGTACGAAAGCCTAATTTACCCAAGTCACTGAGGGAACCGTTCATCCAAGCCCATGGCACAAAGAAAACTGCTCCCATTGATACCCTGACCACACGGCGGTTCAACGGATCGCAAGAGTTGCGAGTCAGTAATACGGCATCAATTCCAAGAGCGGCGGCCGAACGGAAAATAGCACCAATATTAGTTGCATCAACCACACTGTCAATGACTACAATGCGCCGGGCTTCCCGACATACTTCTTCCATGCTGCGCGGCTCGGGGCGACGCATGGCGCAGAGAACTCCACGTGTCAGGACATAACCTGTCAACGTAGCAAGTAATTCTCTACTGCCAGTATAAACAGGCACATTTTCGCAACGTTCAATGATTTCAGCAGCATCACCGACAATATGTTTGTACTCGCATAAAATAGCTAAAGGTTCATAACCGGAGTCCAAAGCTCTCGTGATAACCTTCGGACTTTCTACTATAAAAATCCCTTTGCCGGGTTCGGTACGGTTACGTAACTGAGTTTCAGTAAGAGTACTGAACACCTCAACTCCGGGATGAGATAAAGATGATATTTCAATAACAGGCATACTACTGCTTATAACTTTCAATTAAACATACAATCGCTTCTTTCACATAACTGATCATTGATAAATGGCTACCTTAATGACTCCGTCCAATTTATTTTCAAATATACGATAAGCTTCCTCAATCTCGTTCAACGGAAATCTATGTGTAATAAGAGGAGTAGTATCTATTTTGCCTTCTTCAATCAGATTAAGAATCTCGGCACAATCACATCCGTCCACTCCACCTGTTTTAAAAATCAAGTTCTTGCCATACATATCAGGCAAAGGAAGAATTTGAGGCTCGTCATAAAGAGCTACGATAGTGACAACAGCATTAGGACGGGCACATTCCCATGCCAGACGAAAAGTATCCTTACTGCCGGCTACTTCTAAAACAACGTCAGCACCACCATGTTCACTGTTTTGAATCACAAATTCCTTGCAGTTTTCAGGTTCCACCACCAGCACGTCAGGATAATGTTCACGCACAAAACGGATTCTTTCAGGAGACTTTTCGCAGACAATGATACGCCTCGGTTTCTTCAACATCACACACAACAAAGTACAGATTCCGGTAGGACCGGCGCCAATAATAAGCACAGTATCATCCTCGGAAATCTCTGAAATACGAGTTGCCCAAAAACCTGTCGCAAGCACATCACCCACAAACAAAGCCTGTTCGTCGCTGACTGTATCAGGAATACGGTTCAGTCCCTGGTCAGCATAAGGAACTCTGACATATTCTGCCTGACCGCCGTCAATGCGGCAACCTAAAGCCCATCCCCCGTTCGGGTCAGTACAGTTGTTAACATACCCCCGTCTGCAGAAAAAACACTCTCCGCAAAATGTTTCAACATTCACTGTTACTCTATCCCCCGGCTTGACCGAGGTGACATCAGCCCCCACCTTTTCCACAACACCTACCATCTCGTGCCCGACGGTTATTCCGGGTACGGCACGCGGCACACTACCGTGCTTGATATGAAGGTCACTGGTACAAATACTGCCAAGAGTCACCCGTACAATTGCCTCCCGTGAATTTACTATTTCCGGTTCCGGCTTCTCCCGTAACTCAAATTTTCCGTGTTCAATATATGTATATGTAAGCATAATATCCTCTTCATTAATTAACAGCCCCATTCCGGTGCAAAGATAATGATTTCATCAGATCCATATTTATCAAATGAAAGTCAATCCGGACACTCTCATAAAACTTTCATATAAAAGAGTCTTCTTCTTATCATTAGTTTTTGACTTGTTGATCTTCTATTATAACACGCTTTATCTCTCGTGTATCTTTAGATTTACTAAAAGGTACGACTCTATAAGATGCTTTCTGTATAACCCCCAAACCAAAGTCAGGCAAAAGAGTTTTATTTTTAGAATAATCATTATCAATCATCATATCCCATGTTGCTCCACCAGTCAAATAAACCTTGAAACTATCTGCACTTATCATAGAAATAATATCTGTCGGATTATACAAATGAAACAAAGTTCTAACATAGTAATCTTTCTGTATTTCTCCAGGTTTGTAATTGTTACTATATGGACCAATCACATCGAATTCATAAGACGGATGACATATCGCAAATTCTATTCCATTTCTCGGAAATGAGGATCTTACTTCTATTTTCTTATTGTTAGATATTACTTTAAGATCTATTTGCCTTGACGCATCATCAAATTCGGTTTCTGATACGACATTCTCTTCGGAATTCAAATAAAGTTTCCAAAAATATTCCGATACAACTCCTGCTATACAATCAGCCAAAATACGTTCAGGAGATCTTTCATGCATAGAATTGTTTGCAGCACCAGGATTTACTTGCCGTGCAAGCTCTTCCGCCTTTGTTCTAAGCAAATCCATAAGTTCCTTGTCTTCCGAAGAATAGTTTAGTTCGTATACTACCACTTCAAAAGGTGTTCTCCTACAAGTCCGAGGATATCTTGCAGTACAATTAACAACCAAATTCTCTATTCTCATAAGTCTATTATTGTTCAACCTTGCCCTATAAATCCATCCAACTGTTTCTTGATATTCTCAAAATTCTGATTCAAGTCAAGTGTCCTGTAATATATGACGTTTCCGTCCCTAAATGTCGTCTGTCCATCAGGCGTTATATCTTCTTCTGTCTTGGCATACAATAACATCCCATCCACCTTCCCCGTATGATTAGTATCGTAATTCATTACATAAGAATGAATCTGATATAGGTTATTAGAATGGATAGTCCTTTTGTCAAATTGGGACTGCATTGACCTACTATAATACTTGGTATCAATAATCAGTGTTCGTTCTTTAAATGTCAGCATAATATCCGTCCGCATGATAGGAAGAATACTGGAAGTCGACTGTTCTTTGTCAATATTCCAGTCTATTTGAGTTGCCTTTGCTTTTAATTCCGGATAATGTTTCCGATAATACTCCAGAACAAACTTCTCGTAAAGTCTGCACATATGTTCATCGGAAAATTCCTTCATTTTATAAGCACCTCTTTCCGTAGTCATCAACATCCCGTCGAGAATAAAATAGCAAACATACAGAAGCATCCGGTAAGTCTTGCAATTTCTATCAAAGCGCATAGTAGTCCAGTTTATCGTCAGGATATCAACGGCCTCCACGTCACTAAAGAAGAGCATAAGGCGCTTCAACGCAGCCTTCCTGTCCGATTTGACTTTCGGATGTTTCAGCAAGAATTGAACAGTTGTTTTTAATATCTGATTAAACTTGTTGTTCTCCGATAATTCATCGTACTCACAATCAATTTTCTGTTGTTTCCGCATTAGATTATTGACCGTACCACATATATCAAGCTTCCCTTTCAATGTGGACAACGAACCATGACAGGAAATATATTCTTTATGCAACCCCTGTTTTAATTGAAACGAAATGCCACGAAGCAGAATTTCAGCAAACAAATCATGAATCTCTTCAAATTCTTCACCGGCTATTTCTTCATAGTTGTTCTGCTTAAGCTCCTGAAAAGCATAAGTCAGCATATAGTAGATATTGCGAATGAATATACCTTTGTCTATTGTCATTTTATCAGGCTCAATAACTTGTCCGTTTCTTCTTTGAATTTCTTATCATTGTCAAATATTGCTGTCCGCTAAAACTTTTTGAGCCTAAAAATTAGGGCTGGATTCCTC
>OGGO01001166.1_pt1 | contig 15336 bp, 15 predicted proteins | sample 1571231 | NCBI WGS metagenome assembly OGGO01 (sample SAMEA2582036, study PRJEB24529) | metagenome | biome: Human gut stool | place: China | collected 2011 | reverse complement strand
CAAGTGGAATTTGTTTTGATCCCCACCAAGAGGTGGCCTACCGTAAGCTACTCAGGGTCACTAGTCTCGTCATCCTAGACCTTAAAGAAATCGATGATGATAAACATCTGTGGTTAACAGGCAAATCGTTAGAGCCTATTCTCGGCTTTGCTCGATTGACAGCAGACGTAGAAGTTCCCATTTGGGTTCGTCACGTTGTAGTTCCTACGATTACAGATAATGCAGATCATCACTATCGTCTAGGCTTTTTCCTAGGGTCTCTGAAAAACTTACAAGCCGTTGATTGCTTACCATATCACGTTATGGGTACTGCTAAATATAAGGAGTTAGGTATTACCTATCGCCTAGAAGGCATACCAGCTGCCACAAAAGATCTTGCAGCTAAAGCAACAAGAACCGTGGTGGAAGGCATCAAGGCCTATCGACGCCATTGGTGGAGTCCCATCAAAACACAACATCAATCATAATCAAGTTTGAGGATAACTACCTCCCTTGATATATATAAATATATATATTAAGACTTGATCTATGATAGCCCTAATCAATAGAGCCGCCCCCATACAACCGGGGACGGCTCTTATTGCATTTATATAAACTTTCTATCATACAAACGGGCTGCAATGAGGACAACCAAACAGGACCCCACATTATGAACTAACGCACCGGTAGTAGGTGTCAAAACCTCAAGTAATGAGAGAATAATAGCGATACAGTTAATGGCCATTGATAAAGCAATACTAAATTTAATAGTTCTAATCGTAGCATCTGATAGTCGCTTAATATAAGGAATTTTGCTAAGATCTTCACTCATCAATGCAATATCAGCTGTTTCTATGGCAATATCACTACCGATACTCCCCATTGCAATACTCACATCAGCAGTCTTCATAGCTGGTGCATCATTAATTCCATCACCAACCATACAAACCTTGTGGTGTTTCCCTTGCAACTCTTCAATAATACTCACTTTTTCTCCAGGTAAAAGCTCCGCATGTATTTCAGAAATACCTGCTTTTTTGCCAATATATGTAGCCGTTTCTTTACTATCCCCCGTAAGAAGTACTGTTTTCATAGCTAGACTAGAGACTGCAGACAACATATCTGCCGTATCTCGTCGCATTGTATCAGATAAAGTAATAATACCTATAATATGATCTTTATCTGCAATAATGACAGATACCTTTCCTTCACTTCGATATGTATTAACGTTTTGTTGAACCCTTTCATCAACAATAATATTATGTTCCTCAAGAAAACGTTCATGACCACAATATAATTTAACACCGTTTATTACGGCAATAATGCCCCTTCCTACGAACATCGTAAACGAAGTAGTATCAAGTATTTCTAAATCTTGATGTATGGCATGAGAAACGATAGCCTTGCCAATAGGATGCTCGCTCTTAGCCTCTGCAGATGCAGCTAATTGAAGAATATCGACCTCACTATAATCTGTATCAACAACCAAAATAGATTGAACCGATAACTGGCCACATGTTAATGTGCCGGTTTTATCAAATGCCATGGTATCTACTTTTCCCATAGTTTCAAGAATTTCACCAGATTTAATAATAACGCCATGTTTAGTAGCTTGACCAATAGCGGCCATAACCGCAGTAGGTGTAGCAAGCACCAATGCACAAGGACAAAATACTACCAACACAGTAACACCGACGATGATATTTCCAGTTACTAGATAGCCTATACATGCAATCATCAATGCAATAGGAACCAATCGACTAGCAACAGTATCAGCTATACGCTGAATCGGAGCCTGTTTCTGTTCCGCATCTCTAATAAGCTGAATCATTTTTTGAATAGAACTATCTTCGCCCACTTTAGTAGCTATAATATCTATGGCACCAAAACAGTTAATAGTTCCACCAAATACATCATCATCAATTGTTTTATCAACAGGTATAGACTCTCCTGTCATAATGGATTGATCTACCGTTGTTTCACCGTTAATGATTCGCCCATCTACAGGTATTGTTTCGCCCGGAAGGATTCGCAAGTAATCACCACTGTGTATAGACTCTACGGAAATCATTATTTCTTTGTTATCTTGTATTTTACGACCCTTAACAGGTGCTAACGAAATTAACTTTTTTAACCCTTTTTTTGCTCGCTCGGTAGTTGATTCTTCAAGGAGAGCGCCTAAAGCCATAATAAACGCTACCTCACCAGCCGCAAATATATCTCCGATGGCAACGGCTGCAAACATAGCCATGGAAATCAATAGAGCCGATGAGATTTTACTAATTCCCTTATTATATACGATCCTTCGAATAGATAAATACACAAGAGGAAAACCACAAATAATAACGGTAGCCCAAGAAGGCTCAAAAGGGAATATATTTTGAAACGGACTCTGTCCACCAAACTCCTCTATCAAATGCGGAATCCCATCAAGCAGTAAAAATAGCCCCGCTAAAATCGTCATATATAAACCAGATAATATATCATGTATTCGATGTACCATACAGCAATCCCCTTATCAGACTTTCACTATCAATATGAATTGAATTATGACTATACTTACAGTACAATAATTACGATAGCGAACACTTTGTTCACTTTAATTGTATCAACCTATGGTTTTAATACAATATATAAAACATCATATATGTTCATTACGGAACATATATGATGTTTTGTACTAAAAGTATGACAGGAGTTAATATGGATCGTAGACAGAAAAGAACTCGTAAAGCCATATTTATAGCTTTTAACGAATTATTATCTAATAAGGCATATGACAAAATCACCGTTCAGGAAATCATTAGTGCCGCAGATATTGGACGCACCACATTTTATGCTCATTTCGACACAAAAGAGGCATTACTAGAAGCCCTCTGCGAAGACTTGTTTTTACATATAAAAGATAGTATTAATCATTTACCTCATGCTCATGGGCTTTATCAACAAAGTATTTACCCAGTCTCAGTATTTGGTCATTTATTACAACATTTACAGCAAAATGAAAATAAAATCCTCGAACTACTAGCTAGTGATAATAACGAAATCTTTTTGCGCTATTTTAGAGATCATCTAAATGAGTTGGTGCAAGGATATTTCATCAATCAAGACCGTAAAGCAAATACAAATCTACCGGATGACTTTATTATCAATCATATTTCAGGTAGTTTTGTCGAAATGGTGTTATGGTGGGTAAAAAACGGCATGAAAGAATCGCCTACAAAATTAGACAATTACTTCCATGCCGTTATAGAACCTATTATGTAATATTATAAACTACACTATACTGTAGATGTTCAAACAACCCTATAATATAGACCTTTATATTAAATCAAGGTGTAATAGTATAAATTATACTGTTATAAATCTTTATCGTAACTATTATGACACCACATTAATTGGTTCACCTTTTAAGAATGCTTGTATATTATCTCGAATAATGCCTACCAGGCGTTGACGTGTTTCAAGGCCTTTCCAGCCCATATGAGGTGTGATAATAACATTATCAAGTGTATAAAGAGGGCTATCCTCAACTGGAGGTTCTACCTCTTGTACATCAAGACCTGCCCCAGCGATACGTTTAGCTGCTAATGCTTCACAAAGCTCTGCTTCATTAATAAGTGGACCACGACCAGTATTTATGATGACTGCACTAGATTTCATTTTACCGATAGTTTCTTTATTAATCATGTGCTTAGTTTGGTCATTCAATGGGCAATGCAATGTAATATAATCACTATTTTCTAGCAATTCATCAAGACTTACATAACGAATACCGTCACCATCAGCCTTTGGTGTCCGTGTATGGACCAAGATATTCATACCGAGCGCTTTTGCTACTTTGATCACTTCCATACCAATGTGACCAGCACCAACAACACCTAATGTTTTACCGTTCACTTCTGTGTGGCTCACTTGTAAATGTTTTGTGAAATTACTGCGATCACCTTTAGCAAGCATGCCAATTTGTTTCTGCATGGTAGACGCAAAATTGAGGATCATCATGATTACCGTATGTGCTACACGCTCTGTACTATATGCGGGAATATTACACACTGTGATGCCTCTTTCCTTAGCAGCATTGAGGTCGATATTATTATAACCTGTCCCCGCTTCTACGATGAGTTTTACAGTATCTGGGAATTGTGAAAGCAAATCAGCCCCTACTGGTAATTCTTTTGTAACTACAACGCGAGCCCCTTGAATACGTTCAATAAGCTCTGCATTTGTACTATCATCATAAACCTGTACATCACTAGATAACACGGAGAAATCTAATGCTTGGTCGTAATTCATTTTACTTGCATTTACCACTACTACACGTTCGCTCATGAGAACCTCCTACATAGTTATTAAATTTATAGAGTATACGTAACGCCCAAATCTAGGGGTTACATACACTTATTAGGGAAAATACTTCTACATAAATTATACTATTATTTATATAAATTTATACTATTAATATCACGGAGAACTATATTAATTAGTATACTTTCACGTTTATTGTATATAATATATGTATAAAATCATAAAAAACAGAATTTCTGTATAGAACTTTCACAAAAGTATTGTGTAATTCCCCAAAAGTTATAAAATAAAAGTAATGTTATATAGAATTGAGGAATACCATGAGACCCACCTATTTGACCATAAATACAAGTCTCGTTCGCGAGAACTTGCGCAAAATTAAAGATAGTTTACCGGAATGGAGCACATCTACTGCTGTTATCAAGGCCAATGGCTATGGCCACGGCAGCGTTATGATGGGCCGTATTGCCGTAGAGGAAGGGTATGAATCCTTAGCGGTTGCCATTCCCGAGGAGTCTGTACCTCTTCGCAACGCAGGTATTATGGTACCAATCTACCTACTAGGTCTCACACGTCCACAATCATTTGAGCTTGTAGCAGATACGAATTCCATCCCTGCTGTATGTGAATCTACTGATTTAGAGGCCCTCGATAAAGTAGCAGAAAATCACGATATGATTATTCGCGTTGCTGTCGCTGTTGATACGGGCATGCATCGTATTGGCATTAAACCCGAGGATGCTGTAGAGTTTATCCAACGCGTTGAGTCCTACGAAAATCTTGAAGTAGACGGCTTCTTCTCTCATATGAGCAATGCGGACGCTGCAGATCAAACGCACGCTCATAACCAAGCTATGAAATTCCATCGCATGGTAGATGAAATCAAAGCCTTTCGCCCTGATGCAGATTATCGCTTCTCCCTCGCCAATAGTGCAGGGTTATTATCGGTAAAAGATAGTTTGTTCACCGACGCTCGCCCTGGTATCATTCAATACGGTATTATGCCGTCTTTAGATGTGCCAAATCGCTTAGGCCTAAAACCTGTCCTATCCTTCCATAGCGAAGTCGTTCACGTCCAACAAGTTCCGGCAGGTGAAGGCATCGGCTATGGTTCTACATATGTAACGCCTGAGCCTATGACAATTGCTACAATTCCTGTAGGCTATGCAGACGGATATCCTCGTAGCTTATCTAATCGAGGTACCGTGTTGATCCATGGGACACGCTGTCCTGTAGTAGGCCGCATCTGTATGGACCAATTCATGGTAGCCGTTCCAGATACAATTACGGTGAAACCTGGTGACAAGGTTGTTCTCTTAGGTTCTCAAGGTCATGAAAGCATCTCCGCACTTGAGATTGCCGCCCTTGCATCTACAATTCCTTACGAGATTTTCTGCGGCTTCTCTGAGCGCGTACCTCGTCAATATATATAACGTTATTTTCACTATACAATTAAATATTGACTCCTTTTTAAGGAGTTAACCCTATAACAAAAGAGCAGATGAAAGTAAACATCTGCTCTTTTTGCAATTCTTAAGAGCTCATAAGCTTATATCTTATATCGTGTAATCTTTATCTTATATCTTGTAATGTTTATCTTATATCGTATATCTTTCGTGTAATATAAAAATATCCTACGAAAAAAGCCCGTAACACATGCAGCGGTCTACATGCATTACGGGCTTTCCTGCTCCCCTATACCTAGCGTACTGTAAAGCAGTTACGTTCTTATTGTGAGAGAGTATTATATACCAAGTTTATAATCTTATGATTGGGAGGGAACCACAAATCATAAGGGCCCTCTGAACGACAGACGGCATAGGAGAGAGTCAATGTTTGTCTATCCAATCCAGAGGGCTGCGTGTGTGTAATTGTTTATTGTGTGTGTATTGTGTGTATTGTGTGTATTGTGTATGTGTGTGTAAGTGTATTTATGTGTTGTGTGTATAGTTTTGGGTGTTTAGTGTTCGTGTTAAAAGGGTTTGCTTTACAGTGGTATAGGAATAAGGTCTTACTTATTTTACGGCTATACCTGTTTTTGCATCTAATACGATGGATACAGGTTTATTTTGTGCATCATGGAACTCTACATTATATACAGGTGTACCATTTTGATTGGCTACAGACCAAGAGTTAATACCAGTAGCTACGTTGCCAGTCTGTGCGAAGGCTGCATTGATCGCCACATGTGGAGGTAACACAGTCCCAGCATCAATAGCACTAGCTTCCATAGATGCATCATACGCTTTAGGAGTACCTTCAGTTACATTGCCAGTCGCTACATCAAGGGTTAAAGAATGGGTGCCATTGGCATTGAACCCAGCTACTTCATAGATAGCAGTTTTATCTGCTGCTTTGAAGGATACATTCGTAATCTTAGAGTCACCAAATTTAGTTTCAAATTGGTCAATTAAATAATTAGCACCAATTACGAAAATACTATTTTGATCGACTACGCCTGTGGGCTGACTTGTTGTGCTAGGTTGTGATTTTCTACTTTTAGAGTTTTTTTTCCTCTTTTGTAGTTTCTTTTTTATCAGCTTTTTTCTCTTCTTTTACAGCTTTTGCTTTAGGAGCTTTATCTGCATGCGCTTTTTTATTGTTTTTTACTGCTTTTTCAGCTTTTGCAGAAGGCTCTGTTTTTTTATCACCAACGCGTACTACTTTAGTTTCACTAGGAGCTTTTGCTACAGCTGCAGTTTCGATTGTAGGAACTGCTGCTGCAGGATTTGCTTCGCTAGGAACTACAGTTCCTTGAGCTACTGGAGTTTTAATATCTTGAGTAGCAGTTGGAACCGGTGTAGTATCTTGAGCAGGTTGTGCTGGAGTAGCTGCTGTTACTGCTACTTCTTGTACCACAGGTACTGGTGTTGCTTGTTCAGCAGCTGTTACTGCTACAGTAGCACCGAATACGCCGGCTACTGCTAAAGCAATACTGCTTTTAAGAATAGATTTTTTCATAATATCCTCCTTGATAATTCATATATATGTAGTATTTCACATATATATTTTTAACCAACTCGGTGTTATCGATATAGTTCCAAAACATATATCTAGCGTGGACTGTAGATATATAGTCTGGAAAATCCGATATATTTGAGTTTCGTCCTTGGACTGGTACACATACTATCGATAGTCGATGAAATAAAAATGTAGAGCCATACTGAAAAGCCTATTTTGTAGTGAGTCTAAAATGAATTTGTATATATTTAAAATGAAATTCCCTTGTTTCAGATTTCCATTTAAATATTCTATGAATACCATATCAATTGCCGTCCATCCCATGTATAAAGGACGAACGGCATACAACTACAAATCTCATTATCTTTAGATTTACATTCATGAGTAAACTTTCACAAAAAAAGCCCCAATGCTAGCAATTTTCTATGAAAAAACTAGTATTGAGGCATTTAATTATTATATTCAAGATTAATTAACTAGGAATTATTAAGCTATAATTACTAGTCAATCATACATTAGTTATCAAATTTAACAGAAAGCAATGTACCATTTATAGCATCAATGCGTACATCAACTTCTTTATTACCTTCGGTACCAAAGGTAACTTTGTAAATAATCTTACCTTTTTCATGATGTACAGACCATTTATTAAGGCTCGTAGCTTTTCCTTGTGTTTGAGCATAAGCAAAATTAACTACTGCAGCTGGAGGCAAAATCTCACGAGGATCAAAAGATGTTTTCTTTAAGGATTTATGATAATCACCTTCACGTTTTTCAAAGATTTGATTCGTTGCGTAAATATAAGTTAACTCATACTTGCCGCTTTCATCAACGCCTTCTACGTCATACTTGATTTGACCACCGTCAGCATCAAAGGCAATCTTCGTAATAACCGCATTAGGATGATTTTGAATGAATGCATTTAATAAACCATTCGCACCTACAATTGCCGCATGGTTCCCATCAACAACTGCAACAGTTGGCTCTACGGCTACTAAAGGGGCGGCACTCGCGTTAGGCATACCAAACACTGCGGCTAACGCCAATACAAGGCTACCTTTTATAAGTAATGATTTCATAGGCTCCTCCATCTCTCAAACAGGACCATATTGTATATATACAATTATACACTAAATTGATAAGCTATATGAATCTTTATTTATAATCTTAGTGCGCGGACCTACGCCCTATGATACAATGCACGTAGAATAATTTTTGTAACTACAAGTGAGCTGACTATGATTTCAATTTATCCTACAATATATCACGAATTTCAGTGCAAAGCTGATCACTGTGAAAATACATGCTGCCAACTTTGGACCATCGATATCGATAAACCGACGGCTGAGCGCTATCACACTATGACTGGACCTCTTGGTGAAAGCTTGCGCCAAGCGATTACCGTTGATGATGAAGGCAGCCATTTCGTATTCTCTAAAGAACAACCTATGTGCCCTTTACTCAATGAAAAAAGGCTTTGCAAAGTAGTGCTCGAATTAGGCGAAGAAGGCCTTTGCGACACCTGCCATATGCACCCGCGATTTTATAAATACATCGAAGACCTAGAGCTATGTGGTGTTGGTTTATCCTGTGAAGCCTCCGTGGAGCTATTAGCAAAAGACGATACTAATAGAGAGTTAGTTTTTACCATTGAAGATGATGATAATGAATTTGGTTCTGATGAACGCCTAAAGCTAGAAAATGTGTTTCAACTTTTAGCCTTTGATGTAGAGCCTGCGCTATTTCAATATACACCAAGCCCTAGTGTAGAGTATTATAAACAGCTATTAGATCTCTACAAGACTACGGAACCTATTGATGAGGCCTGGACTACACAAGTCAATGCATTGTCTAAAGATATAGACTTGGTCGTTACATCTGTTAAAAGTTATGTACATCAACAAGATATGAGCATTTTTAATAAGGTATACCAATATATCTTGTATCGCCAAATCGATATGCTTGCAGACCATTCCTTAGAAGCTATCATCGCCTATGCAAAGGATGGTACTGAGTACATGCTCATGACGAGCGCCATCGAAGGAAGCCCTTTACAACAAATTGCTCGATGGTCACAACAAATTGAGTACGATGAAGACAATGTAGACCTATTACTACAACATTACGAAACTCAACTTTAGGCATAATTAAAAACCTCCTAGCAAACTAGGAGGTTTTATTGTATTTACGCAAAGAGTATACGCATTATCCAGTTATATAAATGATTGATAATAAATAAGATCACATAAATAGCCCCTACTGTAAGAGGCTCTACATTCATAAGGCGAGATAAAAGCATAACGGCTACGTAAATAACGGCCCCCACATAAGCTAAGGCCAATGGAACTAAGAGGGCCATCAAAATAGGAGCAATGTATATACAAATGATAGATACTAAGATTAATGCTAATCCCAATGCCCCTGTATACCCTTCGATATAAGCTGTTCCCATTAATACTTGTTTGAAGTCAAACTCTCGATCAAGGAGTACACTCAGTAGTTTCCACAAAATAAAACTACCTACAAACCAATAAATGCCAAGACCAATGACCTCACGCAAGATGGAAAATATACCATATACAGCAGGTATAAAGCCTAATAAAAAGCCTCCAAAAGCGGCGACCAAAGGTAATAATATAATACCTAAGGCAAAGCCTAACATATGGGTAGCGCACCAACCGGCGAGCCCCGCTTTGATACCCTTCTCTAAAGTACCAAACCAGAAAATTTCATCTATCCCCTTCTTTGGTGAACGCACCAATAGGGATAGCTCTCGTAAAAATGTCGTATCCATAACTAACTCCGCTCTCAACTACACTCTAACGTTAATTATATCATAAATCCCAAGATTTAAATTAAATATAATTAATTTTAATATAAATTAAAACATAAAAAAACCGCAAGACTTTCATCTTACGGTTATATAGAGCTATAGTAAAGCTGTTTACTTGAGCAAAGTATGAAAAAACCGAATCCATTGAGGTAAAACAGATACGGACAGTAAGGCTACAATGAACATTACAATATAGGTCTTAACAATACCAAGACCTACATAGCGTCGCATAAGTTGAGCACCGATAAATACAGCATAATACTGACTAAACATAGTAACTATATACGCTATATCTGCTACGTATTTTTGCTGTGATATGGCAAATAAAATAAGACCTAGAATATGGACAAACACTAATACCACTGTACGAAGTGCATTCGTATAGGCTAACCCATATACATAATTGCACATAACTCCTCTATACGTACCACTACCACCTAATAAAATAAGTAAGCGCCATATAACAAAGGCTCCTATGATGATCTGAAAAATCAAAAAAGATGCATTTGCAACAGCACTGACCATATCAAAATGTGCAAAGCCTGTCATACGCTTGATGCCAAGTATAGGCGCTATTGCTTTCACCAACAATGGCAAGGCATAGGTCATTCCGTATAATACAATCGTAGAGACCACTAAATTAGTCAGTGCTCTCGCTATAGTGCCATATGCAAGAATATTTTGAAAGGATTGATCACTCAACTTTGTAAACAAGTGCAATATATCCTTATACCACTTCATAGATACTCCTTATATTCAACCTACATAGTTAGGGAATACATAATAATTAATACTAAATGGACCAACCTTATATATTGCTAATAGCAAAGCAATAGCAAAATAGAAATCATCGAGCCATACAAAAAGGACGAGGCCTACCTCGTCCTAACTATAGTATATGTATTTTATCGAGTCAACATATAAAGACCTTCACACAAGAGTGACACAAGAATAGCCACGAGCATAACGCTTAAACCTTCATAGGTAGTTCCGTTAATACAAGCCCCTGTAATACGTCCCATCGTTTGTAACAGTAACCCAGTACTTAACACACATAAGACAATCATACAGAATCCGATAACTGCCTGTAATAATAATGGTATAGTTGTAAGAATCAACATGATACCTACTGTAAATGTATACAAAGCAACCACCACCTGTGCTAAGGCCATCATATGCAATACACCTGTCGCTATAGCACTTACGTAAAACTTACGCTTTTGTATCATGGCATAACCAACAATAATTCCTACCATAACAATGCTTTTTACAATTACCCACGTAAAGCGCCCTGCATTCCAAAACTCTCGGGGCTTTCCTAGCTGTTCAAAGAAAACTTGTATTTCATGTTGACCAACTGGAAGGGCAAATAATTGCCACTTCACTAATAAGGAAGAATTACGTATAAACGCACGTATAGCATCTATATATACACCTTCACCAACAATGGTAAATTGATAGCATATGAGTGACAATAACAGCATTCCTATTAATTGCCCATAAGCAACATTAAAGTGATACATACGTGGACTTTTTTCTTCAATGGGGTTTAATAAGCGATACATAAACTCTACTAAACCAACCATCATATCGCTCACCACCTTTTACACAATAAGAATAAGCATCACCCAAATTTGGATGATGCGGCACACAACACATAGATCACGAATTTAAATAATGAGTTTATTATTAATTCATTTTCTGTTCATCATTATAACACAAAAGCAAGGTACATTCATACCTTGCTTTCATTATTTTTCATAACTATATAATTATCTGGAACTAGCAAGTGCGATTATGGCGAACAAGCTCACGATAACAATTACGGGAATTAAACTTGTTAAACAAGAAATGCCAAAAGTAGCCAAACGGGATTTATTAATTTGGCGACTTAACATTGTTAAGCATACCCAAAATGTAAAGATTGCAAATGCGATTGATGCAAATATAAACATAGTTATCCATACAATACCTATTACAGTAGAATCAGGATTAAATCCTAGTATCGCTATAAACGGCACTGATAATAATAGGAGACCAAAGAAATAGAATAGCCCCATAATCTGATTATAAGCTTGTTCATACCACATGATTTTCAACACAGATTCATAGGTAGTATGAGCATCAAACTTGTTAGCCACCCAAGAGAAAATAGCCGAATAAATAGCAATACCAATAAATGCAAATAGCAATCCAAATGCAAGGCCTAATATGCCGACACCAGATAACGCTGCCGCACCGGTGAGCGCAACCTCAAGTTTGTCTGCAAATATCATACTTACAAGAGACGGTAGGATATTTGAAAATAAGAAGGACACCAATGCAAAAGCTGCTGTAGCATAGAAGCCCTTTTTACAAGAACCATGCTCTACTATCTGCGGAATACCACGTTTAAAAGGAGCCAATATAAGAGCCCCCATATCAGAATACCATTTTGTTTCCATACAACCTCCAAAACTATCGTTCTACAACACATTAAATACAAATATAATTATTTAAAATAACCCGCTAGAATATCGCATGTTCATTACTGTTAAAACTATGAATGCCATAATAGCACTTATGATAACAAATGGAATTAATCCAGCCAACACACTAATACCAAATGTTGAGAGTTTAGGTTTGTTAATTTGTTGGCTTAACAAATTTAGACTTACCCACCAAGTCCACATAGAAATCCCCATCAAGATAAAGAAGGAGAGAAGTGCATATAGAATAATCGGCAAAGGTAAATCGAATGGGTCTTGTAAGGACCCGAAATTATTAATATTAGTACTAATATTAATAAAGAAATAGATGCTACCAGGTGCTATCAAAAGCCCACCAATAAGCGCCAGTAATTGTCCATACGCATAGGAATACCAATTCACCTTTAGCACTTCCTGCGGAGTCGTCTGAGCATCAAATTTATTAGCCACCCAAGACACTAAATAGGCATTAAGAGATAGACCTAAAAAGGTAAGAAATAGATTAAAGGCTAATTGCATAGCAACGCCACCATTAGCACTCATTACAAAAATACGACCATAAATTGTATCATACAACTGAGTCATCGATATAATAAGAGCCGGTATAAACGTGGTAAACAGTGAGCCTACAACACTGACTGCAGCTGACGCATAAAACCCTTTCATGCAAGATCCATATGCTACGATTTGGGGAATTCCCGTCTTAAAGGGAGATATACACAACTCCTTAAAATCTGAATACCATTTTGTTTCCATAAGCCCTCCTGCAAACGTAAACAACACACATATATGTTTCTCATTGTATCACAAGATACTTATAAAATAAATATAAACTCATTCTAAATTACATGTTTAGTAAATAAGCAAATAAAAAAGTTGATAGATACCTAAACGATATCTATCAACATCTTATATTATATACTCACCTAAATTATGCCGGAGAATGCTAGTTGTATTATACCGATAACAAAACTAATAAAGTAATAAGCAATACCTGTTAACCAAGGGCTTAGGTTAAATTGCTTGGCCATCAATAATGCCATAATAATAACATTAATCCATTCCAAGTAGTTTAGTCCATAGGATCCAGATTGAGCTGATATATTTAAAAGAACAGTAGTAGGAATAATGATTAGCGCAAAGGCCAAGTGTATCCAGCTATTTAAACAATGCGTAAGTAGCATATCTGCTACTAACTGTTTAAATGTTCCTGTACCTTTAAAAACTTTAAAAATGATATACAACACACCAGACATTAACAAAACCATAGTAATGCTACCCACTAAAAAGCCGATAATATCACTTATTGTAAAGTCAATAGGACCAATAACTTGCCATAGAGTACTTTCATAAAAAGAGCTTTTAGGAAAAATTACCTTTAGCAAATGTAAACCTGAATCCGTTATAATAACCGATCCAATAGCTAATAATAACATGTTCTTAATGGTGACTAAATGCATCCATTTTTCTATATAAGGACCAAACAAACCATTCATAATACTCTACCTTATAAATCCTCGCTCTTAAATAATTGATAACCTTCAAAATAATAACTATGGTCAAGGCCCTTCATAAATAGTTCCCGATTATTGATATCGTCAGTTAGCGCCTCCGCTAATACAGCTTTAATTTCTAGATCATTTACAGGGCTGCGCTCCATAGCAGATAAATATTTTTCCTTATCAATTTGACTCCAATCAATAGTTTTTTGTAGTTCAACACAAAGCATATGATCAAGCCACAAACGCATACTACGTCCATTACCCTCTCTAAAAGGATGAGCCACATTCATTTCTACATACTTCTCTACAATTTCATCAAATGTATCTTGTGGCATTCGTTCAATAGTTTTAACAGCTTCAGATAGATACATAACAGGAACGAAACGGAAGTTCCCTTTAGAAATATTTACAGTACGTAGCTCACCAGCAAAATCATATATATCTTGAAATAATACCTTATGGATGTCTTGTAATGTAGTCCAAGTACCACTAGGCATGTTATTAAGTAGGTTCTGCTCAAACAATCTAGCCGCAGCCTTTTTACTTATCCGCTCTTCTTCCCTAGCCAAAGTAGGAGAATCAGTAATGCCTAATTTATTAGTGATAACCATATTGGACCTCCTTTTTATTTTATCTCGTAATATATATTATACTATATTCATTACACTTTAGTTGAAACTAACCTGGCAGACAAAATAAAAAAGCAGCCCTTTTGATATGTACCGCATTTTCTAGTTGTCCAGTAAAAGGAGTACATATCATTTTAGGGCTACTTTTCATTTATCTTATTTCAAAGATTCAAGAATTTTTGCAAGGTTTTCGTCCATACGTTGTAAGTATGTTTTGTCGTCTTCTTTGCTTTCAATAGTATAAATAGTTTCTACCTTAGCACCAACTTCTTTTGCCAAAGTTTTAGATACTTCTGGGCTAGCCATTTCTTCCGCAAAGATTGTTTTGATGTTATTTTCTTTAACATATTCGATAAGTTTAGCTAATTGTGCTGCGTTTGGTTCACCTTCAGCAAATACATCTTCTACGCTGTTTTGTTCCAAACCAAAGTCACGGCTTAAGTAAGCAAATGCGGCATGGCCTGTAACAAAGTTTTTATGAGGAGCTTTAGCGAATTGCTCTTCATATTTTTTAATCATAGCATCTAGTTTACCAACGTATTCAGTGTAGTTCTTTTCGTAGTAATCCTTGTTTGCTGGATCAACTTTTACAAGGGCATCCTTGATATTTTTCACTTCAATTTTAGCATTTTTCAAAGATAACCATGCATGAGGAT
>OGGO01001162.1_pt1 | contig 15374 bp, 10 predicted proteins | sample 1571231 | NCBI WGS metagenome assembly OGGO01 (sample SAMEA2582036, study PRJEB24529) | metagenome | biome: Human gut stool | place: China | collected 2011 | reverse complement strand
TAGAGCACTAGCCTTCCAAGCTGGGGGTCGCGGGTTTGAGCCCCGTTTTCCGCTCTAAGTTTTGCTGTAATAGCTCAGTGGTAGAGCACTTCCTTGGTAAGGAAGAGGTCCTGAGTTCAACTCTCAGTTACAGCTCTGCCGTCGTCCGGTTTTGTTAAGATGGACTGATAGGAAAAACAAGATTTAATTAGAAATTCATTTATATAAATAAACAAAGTAAAGCTATGGCTAAAGAGACATTCCAGCGTACCAAGCCGCATGTTAACATTGGTACTATTGGTCACGTAGACCACGGTAAGACAACTTTGACTGCTGCCATTTCTAAGGTTCTCTCTGAGAAGGGTTATGGTAATCAGGAAATCAAGTCTTTCGATCAGATCGACAACGCTCCTGAGGAGAAAGAGCGTGGTATTACCATCAACTCCGCTCACATTGAATATGAAACTGCCAACCGTCACTACGCTCACGTAGACTGCCCGGGACACGCTGACTATGTGAAGAACATGGTTACTGGTGCTGCTCAGATGGATGGTGCTATTCTCGTTGTAGCTGCTACCGATGGTCCGATGCCTCAGACACGTGAGCACGTTCTGCTCGCTCGTCAGGTGAATGTTCCTCGCTTGGTGGTATTCTTGAACAAGTGCGATATGGTTGAGGATGAAGAAATGCTCGAACTCGTTGAAATGGAAGTTCGTGAAATCCTCGAACAGTACGACTTTGAAGAAGATACTCCTATCATCCGTGGTTCTGCCCTTGGTGCTTTGAATGGCGTTGATAAGTGGGTGGAGAAAGTTGTTGAACTGATGGATACGGTTGACAACTGGATTCAGGAGCCTGAGCGTGAAATCGACAAGCCTTTCTTGATGCCTGTTGAGGATGTGTTCTCTATCACTGGTCGTGGTACTGTTGCTACCGGTCGTATTGAGACTGGTCGTGTTAAGGTAGGCGATGAAGTTGAACTCCTCGGTCTTGGTGAAGACAAGAAGTCGGTTGTTACCGGTGTTGAGATGTTCCGTAAGATTCTTGACGAAGGTGAGGCTGGCGATAACGTAGGTCTGCTCCTCCGCGGTATCGATAAGAATGAGATTAAGCGCGGTATGGTGCTTTGCCATCCGGGTCAGGTTAAGCCTCACAAGAAGTTCAAGGCTTCTATCTATGTACTGAAGAAAGAGGAGGGCGGTCGTCATACTCCGTTCGGTAACAAGTATCGTCCCCAGTTCTATCTCCGCACTATGGACTGCACCGGTGAAATCACTCTTCCCGAAGGTGTTGAAATGGTGATGCCTGGTGATAACGTAGAGATCACTGTAGACTTGATCTACGCTGTAGCTCTGAACGTTGGTCTGCGTTTCGCTATCCGCGAAGGTGGCCGTACGGTGGGTTCTGGTCAGATCACTGAGATTCTTGACGATTAATTCAAAGGCGTCGGTTATCCGATAAACCTTAAGAAAATACATAGAAGTTCCCGCTGCCGCGGTTGCGGGAATTTTCCTACGGGTTTAGCTCAGTCGGTAGAGCACTGGTCTCCAAAACCAGGTGTCGGGGGTTCGAGCCCTCCAACCCGTGCAAAATAAAGATAGTATGAATAAGATAGTAAATTATTGCAAGGCTTGTTATGACGAGCTTGCTCATAAGACTACTTGGCCGACACTACCCGAACTTACTCACAGTGCAGTGGTTGTATTATCTGCTTCCCTGATCATTGCCGTTGTGGTGTTCTTGATGGATTCTGTGTTTGGCTGGATAATGGGTAATGTTTATCCAGGTTAATTCGTAATACGGAAATGGCAGAAACTACAAATCAATGGTATGTGCTGAAGGCCGTTAGCGGAAAAGAAGCTAAGGTGAAAGAATACATCGAGGCTGAGATGAAGCACAATGAATTACTTGCATCACATGTTTCCCAGATATTGATTCCTATGGAGAAGCATGCGTCTTTGCGTAATGGTAAGCGTGTTATCAAGGAGAAAGTTTCCCTTCCTGGCTATCTTTTTGTGGAAGCAAATCTTAAGGGAGGTGATATTGCCTCTATGCTGAGATTCGTACCCAATGTGTTGGGGTTTCTTGGCGGTTTGGACAATCCGTCGCCCGTCCCCCAGTCGGAAATCAACCGTATGCTTGGGACAGCCGAAGATACGGAGCTTGAGGAAAATCTGGATATTCCATTTGTTGTGGATGAGACAGTAAAAGTGACCGATGGTCCGTTTAGTGGCTTCAGTGGCGTGATTGAAGAGGTCAATGCAGAAAAGCATAAATTGAAAGTGATGGTCAAGATATTCGGGCGTAAGACGCCTTTGGAACTTGGCTATATGCAAGTGGAAAAAGAAGGATAAGTTCATATTGTTACGGTGGGCTTATCCGATGGCTTTGGAGAAGCTTCCATTCTTCAAGCTGATATATTAAATCAATAAATTATTAACAAAGAAATGGCTAAAGAAGTTGCTGGATTAATCAAATTACAGATTAAAGGTGGCGCTGCGAATCCTTCTCCTCCAGTAGGACCTGCACTTGGTTCTAAGGGTATCAATATCATGGGATTCTGCAAGGAATTCAACGCCCGCACCCAGGATAAGGCAGGTAAAGTTTTACCGGTCGTTATCACATACTACACCGACAAGTCATTCGATTTCGTTATCAAGACTCCTCCTGCAGCAGTACAGTTGAAAGAGGCAGCCAAGGTAAAGAGTGGTTCAGGTCAGCCTAATCGTCAGAAAGTGGGTAGCGTAACTTGGGAACAGGTTCGCGCCATAGCTGAAGACAAGATGAACGACCTCAACTGCTTTACTGTGGAATCAGCCATGAGACTTGTTGCCGGTACAGCTCGAAGCATGGGTATCACTGTAAAGGGGGACTTCCCTGATAAATAAACAATAAACTTCAATTTAAAAAATGAGTAAACTGACAAAAAATCAAAAATCAGTAGCTGAGAAGGTTGAAGCAGGGAAGGCCTATACATTGAAAGAAGCCGCAGAGCTGGTAAAGGAGATTACGACTACTAAGTTCGATGCTTCGGTAGATATCGATGTACGTCTCGGTGTTGACCCGCGTAAAGCTAATCAGATGGTGCGTGGTGTTGTATCACTTCCTAACGGAACCGGTAAGGTGACACGCGTGCTCGCTCTCTGTACACCCGATCAGGAAGAAGCTGCCAAGGCAGCCGGTGCTGATTATGTTGGTCTTGATGAGTATATTGAGAAGATCAAGGGTGGATGGACTGATATTGATGTTATCATCACCATGCCTTCTTGTATGGGTAAGGTGGGCCCCCTCGGCCGTGTTCTCGGCCCCCGTGGCTTGATGCCTAACCCCAAGAGTGGTACGGTTACCATGGACGTTGCTAAGGCTGTTCAGGAGGTAAAGCAGGGTAAGATTGACTTTAAGGTTGACAAGGCAGGTATTATCCATACATCAATCGGTAAGATCAATATGTCTGCCGATCAAATTTATGGTAATGCAAAGGAATTCATTGCAACTGTCATTAAGCTGAAGCCTGCTGCTGCTAAAGGTACATATCTGAAGAGTATCTTTATTTCAAGCACTATGAGTAAGGGTATCAAGATTGATCCGAAATCAGTTGAATAACTCTAAAAGTTTTGTAAAATGAAAAAAGAAGTAAAAGATACGATCATTGCAGAACTTGGCCGGAAGATATCCGAATATCCTCATTTCTATCTGGTTGACATTACCGGATTGAATGCGGAGGCTACGAGTAATCTTCGTCGCAAGTGCTTCAAGAAGGAAATCAAGATGGTTGTTGTGAAGAATACGCTTCTTCACAAGGCTTTCGAGGCCTCTGACGTTGATTTCGAACCTTTGTACGATTGTCTGGTGGGGAGTACGGCAGTGATGTTTTCCAACATTGCCAACGACCCTGCAAAGTTGCTGAATGAATACAAAAAGGAAGGTATTCCTTCACTCAAGGCTGCATACGCTGAGGAAAGCTTCTATGTGGGAGCCGACAAACTTGATGAGCTTGCAGCACTCAAGAGCAAGAACGAAGTTATTGCAGAGATTGTTGCTTTGCTGCAGTCTCCGACCAAGAACGTTGTTTCTGCTCTCCAGTCAGGCGCGAACACTATCCATGGTGTGCTGAAGACATTAGGCGAGCGTGCTGAATAAACCTATAATGTCACATCAAACAAAAGTATAAATAAAATTAAATTTAGAATAAAAATGGCAGACGTAAAAGCTATTGCAGAAGAATTAGTAAATCTTACTGTTAAGGAAGTTAATGAGTTGGCAACAGTCCTGAAGGACGAGTATGGTATTGAGCCTGCTGCTGCAGCTGTTGCTGTAGCTGCCGGTCCTGCTGCTGGCGGTGCAGCCGCTGCTGAGGAGAAGTCTTCTTTCGACGTTGTTCTCGCTGAGGTTGGTGCAACAAAGCTTCAGGTTGTGAAGGCTGTTAAGGAAGCTTGCGGTCTCGGCTTGAAGGAAGCTAAGGATCTCGTAGACGGTGCTCCTTCTACCATTAAGGAAGGCGTTGCCAAGGACGAGGCTGAAAACCTGAAGAAGGTGATCGAAGAAGCCGGTGCCAAGGTAGAGCTGAAGTAAGCTGATTCATTAGTGAAAAAGATTGGTGAGCGGGTGAACTATTCACTCTTCAGCGATCTTTTTTCGCTGCTCTTGAAGAATATGGTTAGGATTTGCCCAGTCGGTGAGTCCTAACCTTTTTGTGTCTTTCATATCAATTAGAACAACAACACCGTTTAATTTCTTCTAATGTCAAAAGTTGTAGATAACAGAGTAAATTTTGCCAGCGTGCATAATCCGTATCCGTATCCGGATTTTCTCGATGTGCAGTTAAAGTCCTTTAAAGACTTCTTGCAGTTGGATACTCCACCTGAAGAACGCAAGAATGACGGATTGTATAAGGTGTTCGCAGAGAACTTCCCTATCACCGATACGCGTAATAATTTCGTTCTTGAGTTCCTGGATTACTATATCGATCCACCGCGTTATACCATTGATGAGTGTCTTGAGCGCGGGCTGACGTATAGCGTACCCTTGAAGGCTAAGATGAAGCTGTATTGTACGGATCCGGATCATGAGGATTTTGGCACATTCATTCAAGATGTGTTCTTGGGCACGATACCTTACATGACTTCGAACGGCACATTCGTTATCAATGGAGCCGAGCGCGTTGTCGTAGCCCAGTTGCACCGTTCGCCGGGTGTATTCTTCGGTCAGGGTGTCCATGCCAACGGTACTGTTCTCTATTCTGCACGCATCATCCCGTTTAAGGGAAGTTGGATAGAGTTTGCTACTGACATCAACAACGTGATGTACGCCTACATCGATCGTAAGAAGAAATTGCCCGTGACTACATTGCTTCGTGCCATCGGGTATGAGAACGATAAGGACATTCTTCAAATTTTTGACCTTGCGGAGGAAGTGAAGGTCAACAAAAAGAACATGAAAGCTGCCATCGGGCGCAAGTTGGCAGCCCGTGTGTTGAAGAGCTGGAATGAGGATTTTGTGGATGAAGATACCGGCGAGGTTGTTTCCATTGAGCGTAACGAGGTGATTATGGAGCGTGAGACCGAGCTCACGGAGGATAATATCGAAGAAATCCTTGAGAGCGGAACGTCCACAGTTCTTATTCATAAGGATGAGGAGGGAGCCAACCGCTTCTCCATCATTTTCAATACATTGGCAAAAGATCCCAGTAACTCCGAAAAGGAAGCTGTGAACTATATTTATCGCCAGTTGCGTAATGCTGATCCTGCTGATGATGCCAGTGCACGCGAGGTGTTCCAAAATCTGTTTTTCTCGGACAAGCGTTATGACTTGGGAGAAGTGGGGCGCTATCGCATCAACAAGAAATTGGGACTCGATACCGATATGGATGTTCGTGTCTTGACCAAAGATGACATTATTGAGATTATCAAATATCTGATTCAGCTGATTAACTCCAATGCTACTGTAGATGATATCGACCATTTGAGTAATCGTCGTGTCCGCACGGTAGGCGAACAGCTGGCCAATCAGTTCTCCATCGGTCTGGCCCGTATGAGTCGTACTATTCGTGAACGTATGAACGTTCGTGACAACGAGGTGTTTACACCAACTGATCTGATCAATGCCAAGACCATTTCGAGTGTAATCAATTCGTTCTTTGGTACCAACCCGTTGAGCCAGTTCATGGATCAGACCAATCCGCTTGCAGAGGTCACCCACAAGCGTCGCCTCTCTGCTCTTGGCCCCGGTGGTCTTTCACGTGAGCGTGCCGGTTTTGAGGTGCGTGACGTACATTACACCCACTATGGTCGTTTGTGTCCTATCGAGAGTCCGGAAGGCCCTAACATCGGTCTGATTTCCTCGCTTTGCGTGTATGCGACCATTAACGAACTTGGCTTCATTGAGACTCCTTACCGCAAGGTCGTGGACGGCAAGGTGGATCTTGACAACGATCATGTTGTTTATATTACAGCCGAGGAAGAAGAAAATCACATTATCGGTCAGGGTAATGCTCCTTTGAACGAAGACGGCTCGTTTATCCGTGACGTCGTTAAGTGTCGTCAAGATGCTGATTTCCCAGTGGTTCCGCCTGCCGAAGTGGACATGATGGATGTTGCCCCCCAGCAGATTGCTTCAGTCTCTGCCGGTCTGATTCCTTTCTTGGAGCATGACGATGGTCACCGCGCACTGATGGGATGTAACATGATGCGCCAGGCTGTTCCTTTGCTTCACAACGATGCCCCCATCGTAGGCACCGGTTTGGAGAAGCAGGTATGTGAGGACTCTCGTACGATGATTACGGCTGAAGGCGATGGCGTTATCGAGTATGTTGATGCCACTACCATCCGCATTCTTTATGACCGTTCTGAAGATGAGGAGTTTGTTAGTTTTGAACCGGCATTGAAAGAATATCGTATTCCGAAGTTCCGGCGCACCAACCAAAATATGACCATCGACCTCCGACCTATCTGTAGCAAGGGAGAACGGGTGAAGGCTGGTGATATCCTTACCGAAGGTTATGCCACGGAGAATGGAGAGATTGCTTTGGGTCGGAATCTTCTGGTTGCTTATATTCCTTGGAAAGGATATAACTATGAGGATGCCGTTGTCATTTCTGAACGCATCGTACGCGATGATGTGTTGACTTCTGTCCATGTAGACGAATATTCTCTTGATGTCCGTGAGACAAAACGCGGCGTGGAAGAATTCACAAGCGACATTCCTAATGTCAGCGAGGAAGCTACAAAGGATTTGGACGACAATGGTATTATCCGTGTCGGTGCCCGTGTCGAGCCCGGAGACATTATGATCGGTAAGATTTCGCCGAAGGGTGAGAGCGATCCTTCTCCGGAAGAAAAACTGCTTCGTGCCATCTTCGGTGACAAGGCCGGTGATGTGAAGGATTCTTCACTGAAAGCCAACCCGTCGTTGAGCGGTGTCGTGATAGACAAGAAGCTTTTCTCCCGCGCCATCAAAAACCGGGAGTCCAAAAAACAGGATAAGATTATCCTTGCCAAGATTGATGAGGAGTATGAGGCCAAGAACAACGACCTGAAGGATATTCTCGTTGACAAGTTGTTGACCCTGACAGAGGGGATGGTTTCTGAAGGTGTGAAAGACTATACCGGTGCAGAAATCATCACTAAGGGTTCCAAGTTTACGACTGCTGCGTTGAAGAATCTTGAATATGATGGCATTCAGTCTAATGATTGGACGAAGGATGCTCATGCCAATGGCCTGATTCAGAAGCTCATCATGAATTATATCCGCAAGTACAAGCAGCTTGATGCTGAAATGAAGCGTCGCAAGTTCGCCATTACCATTGGCGACGAGCTGCCTTCCGGTATTCTTCAGATGGCTAAGGTCTATATAGCCAAAAAGCGTAAGATTCAGGTGGGTGATAAACTTGCCGGTCGTCACGGTAACAAGGGTATCGTGTCGAAGGTGGTGCGCATGGAAGACATGCCGTTCCTTGAGGACGGTCGTCCCGTTGACTTGGTGTTGAACCCGATGGGTGTGCCTTCTCGTATGAACCTTGGTCAGATATTTGAGGCTATTCTTGGTGCTGCCGGAAAGAAATTGGGAGTGAAGTTTGCCACACCAATTTTCGACGGTGCCAAACTTGCCGACCTTCAAGAGTGGACAGACAAGGCCGGACTTCCCCGCCTGTGCTCCACCCATCTTTATGATGGTGAGACCGGTGAGCAGTTCGACCAGCCTGCAACGGTGGGTATCACTTACTTCTTGAAGCTTGGCCACATGGTGGAAGACAAGATGCACGCCCGTTCCATTGGCCCGTACAGCTTGATCACTCAACAGCCCCTCGGTGGTAAAGCCCAGTTTGGTGGTCAGCGTTTCGGTGAGATGGAAGTTTGGGCTCTTGAGGCCTTTGGCGCCAGCCATGTACTTCAGGAAATCCTTACCATCAAGAGTGACGATGTGGTCGGCCGCAGCAAGGCTTACGAAGCTATCGTCAAGGGCGACACCATGCCTACTCCGGGCATTCCTGAGTCTCTCAATGTGTTGCTTCACGAACTTCGCGGTCTCGGCTTGAGCATCAAACTCGATTAATTCAGAACTCCCTAAAACAAAAAAGTAAAAATGGCTTTTAAGAAAGATACAAAGGTTAAGAATAATTTCACGAAGATTACCATCGGTCTTGCTTCTCCCGAAGAGATTCTGGAAAATTCGTTTGGTGAGGTAACCAAGCCTGAAACCATCAATTATCGTACATATAAGCCTGAGCGCGACGGTCTGTTCTGCGAGCGCATCTTTGGTCCCACCAAAGACTACGAATGTGCTTGCGGCAAATATAAGCGCATCCGTTATAAGGGCATTGTCTGCGATCGTTGTGGTGTGGAAGTAACCGAGAAGAAGGTGCGTCGTGAGCGTTCCGGCCATATTGAACTGGTCGTTCCCGTTGCACATATTTGGTATTTCCGTTCGTTGCCCAATAAGATTGGTTATCTTTTGGGCATGCCCACCAAAAAGCTCGATGCAGTTGTCTACTATGAAAGATATGTAGTCATCAAGCCCGGTGCAATGGCCGACCGTAAGGATGCTGAAGGAATGGAGATGAACGGTTCTCACAAGTTTGACCTTCTCTCTGAAGACGAATATTTCAACATCATCGACAATTTGGTTGATCCCAACAACGACCGTCTCGACGATTCGGACCCCAACAAGTTTGTTGCCAAGATGGGTGCCGAGGCAATCTATGATTTATTGATGGATCTTGACCTCGATTCACTCTCTTACGAACTGCGCGACCGTGCCAGCAATGATTCTGCACAGCAGCGCAAGACCGAGGCTCTGAAGCGTCTGCAAGTGGTAGAGGCCTTCCGTGCCAGCAAGGAAGTGAACCGTCCGGAATGGATGATTATGAAAATCATTCCGGTCATTCCCCCCGAGTTGCGCCCGTTGGTGCCGTTGGATGGTGGTCGTTTTGCAACCTCCGACCTCAACGATCTCTATCGTCGGGTGATTATCCGTAACAACCGTTTGAAGCGTCTGGTTGAAATCAAGGCTCCTGAAGTGATTCTCCGCAACGAGAAGCGTATGTTACAGGAAGCTGTCGACAGCCTGTTCGATAACTCCCGTAAGTCTTCTGCCGTGAAGAGTGAGAGCAACCGCCCGTTGAAGTCGCTTTCCGATTCTTTGAAAGGAAAGGCCGGTCGTTTCCGCCAGAACCTCTTGGGTAAGCGTGTCGACTATTCCGCCCGTTCGGTTATCGTTGTAGGTCCGGAGTTGAAGATGGGCGAATGCGGACTGCCGAAACTGATGGCTGCCGAACTCTACAAGCCGTTCATTATCCGCAAACTCATCGAGCGCGGTATCGTCAAGACGGTGAAATCGGCCAAGAAGATCATCGACCGGAAAGACCCCGTTATCTGGGGTATTCTGGAGAACGTCATCAAGGGGCATCCGGTGCTGATGAACCGTGCCCCGACGTTGCACCGTCTGGGTATCCAGGCCTTTCAGCCCAAATTGATCGAGGGCAAGGCCATGCAGCTGCACCCGTTGGCTTGTACGGCGTTCAACGCCGACTTCGACGGTGACCAGATGGCCGTGCATCTGCCGCTGGGCAATGCCGCCATTCTGGAGGCCCAGCTGCTCATGCTCGGTTCGCACAACGTCCTGAACCCCGCGAACGGCGCTCCTATCACCGTGCCTTCGCAGGACATGGTTCTCGGTCTGTACTATATCACCAAGCCCCGCAAGGGCGTCAAAGGCGAAGGCCTTACTTTCTATGGTCCCGAGGAGGCGATCATCGCTTACAACGAGAAGCGGGCCGATCTGCATGCGCAGGTGAAATGTATGGTCAGCGACGTGGACGAGAACGGCAACAAGGTGCGGGTACTGAAGGAAACGACTATCGGCCGCATCCTGTTCAACCAGGTGGTGCCCGAAGAGGTCGGTTATATCAATGAGGTGCTTACCAAGCGTTCGCTGCGCGACATTATCGCCGTGGTGATGAAGAAGGCGGGTGCCGACAAGGTGGCTGCATTCCTCGACGATATCAAGGCGATGGGGTACCAGATGGCCTTCCAGGGCGGTCTGTCGTTCAACCTCGATGCCGTTATTATTCCCGAGGAGAAGGAGAAACTGGTCCAGGAGGGATACGAGCGTGCCGACGAGGTGATCGAATCCTACAACATGGGTCTTATCACCAACAACGAACGCTACAACCAGATCATCGACATCTGGACCAATATCAATACGAAACTCACCAAGACGGTGATCGACACCCTGATCAAGGATGACGACGGTTTCAACCCGGTCTATATGATGCTGGACTCCGGAGCCCGCGGTTCGAAGGAGCAGATCCGTCAGCTTTCGGGTATGCGCGGTCTGATGGCCAAGCCGCAGAAGTCTGGTGTCGAGGGCGGTCAGCAAGTTATCGAAAACCCGATTCTCTCGAACTTCAAGGAGGGTCTTTCGGTGCTCGAATACTTCATCTCTACGCACGGTGCCCGTAAGGGTTTGGCCGATACGGCGCTGAAAACGGCCGATGCCGGTTACCTGACGCGCCGTCTGGTGGACGTTGCGCAGGATGTAATCATCAACGAGGAGGATTGCGGTACGCTGCGCGGTTTGACGGCTACGGCCATCAAGCGCAACGACGACGTGGTGCAGACGCTCTACGATCGCATCCTGGGCCGCACGGCTCTGAACGATGTGATTCACCCGCTCACGGGCGAGGTGCTCTGCAAGGCCGGTGAGGAGATCACGGAGTCGATTGCCGAGGCCATCGAGAAATCGCCGCTGGAGTCCGTCGAAATCCGTTCGGTGCTTACCTGCGAATCGCGTCGCGGCGTTTGTGCGAAGTGCTACGGACGCAACCTGGCTACGGCCCGCATGGTACAGCGTGGCGAAGTGGTTGGCGTCATCGCGGCACAGTCCATCGGTGAGCCGGGTACGCAGCTGACCCTCCGTACGTTCCACGTCGGCGGTGTGGCGGCCGGTACGGCTGTCGAGACCAATGTGGTTTCGAAATACGAAGGTCGTCTGGAGATCGACGAGCTTCGCACCGTGAAGGGCAAGAACCCGCAGGGCGAAGCCGTGGACATCGTCATTTCGCGTCAGTCGGAGTTCCGCATCGTGGATCCCAAGACCGAAATCGTGCTTTATACGCACAACCTGCCTTACGGTTCGATGCTCTATATGAGCGACGGTGCCGAAGTCAAGAAGGGCGACATGATCTGCGAGTGGGATCCGTACAACGCGGTAATCATCTCCGAGCATGAGGGTAAAGCTGTTTATGACAGTGTTATCGAGGGTGTTACTTACCGTGACGAGCGCGATGAGCAGACCGGTCTTTCGGAGAAGGTAATCATCGAATCCAAGGATAAGACCAAGAACCCCGTGATCAAGGTGATCAACAAGGAGGGCGAAGAGGTCAAATCCTACAACTTGCCGGTGTCGGCCCACGTGGTTGTCAAGGACAATGCGAAGATCAAGGCCGGCGATATCCTGATCAAGATCCCGCGTGCCGTCGGCAAGTCGGGCGGCGATATCACCGGTGGTCTGCCGCGTGTTACGGAGTTGTTCGAGGCCCGCAACCCGTCCAATCCGGCCATCGTTTCGGAGATCGACGGCGAGGTGACCTTCGGCAAGATCAAGCGCGGTAACCGTGAGATCATCATCACGTCAAAAGAAGGTGACGTACGCCGTTACCTGGTGCCGCTGTCGCGTCAGATCATCGTTCAGGAGAACGACTACGTGAAGGCCGGCGGTGCGCTTTCGGACGGTGCCATTACCCCGAGCGATATTCTCAATATCCTGGGTCTGACGAAGGTGCAGGAGTACATCGTCAATGAGGTGCAGGAGGTGTACCGTATGCAGGGCGTGAAGATCAACGACAAGCATTTCGAGGTGATCGTACGCCAGATGATGTCGAAAGTCAAGATCGAAGATCCGGGTGATACCCGCTTCTTCGAGGATCAGATCGTCGATAAATGGGAGTTTATGGACGTGAACGACGAGCTTTATGACAAGGTGGTCGTAACGGATGCCGGCGACTCTACGGCCGTACAGCCGGGGCAGATTATCTCGATGCGCAAGTTGCGTGATGAGAATTCGAGCCTCAAGCGTCGTGACCTGAATCTCGTCAAGGAGCGTGATATCGTTCCTGCGACTTCCACGCAGATTCTGCAGGGTATTACCCGTGCCGCATTGCAGACTTCGAGCTTCATTTCGGCCGCTTCCTTCCAGGAGACGACCAAGGTGCTGAACGAAGCTGCGATCCAGGGCAAGGTCGATCCGTTGGAGAACCTGAAGGAGAACGTGATTTGCGGCCACCTGATTCCCGGTGGTACCGGTATGCGGGAGTACGACAATCTGGTCGTAGGATTGAAGGAGGATCTGGAGGCGATTCAGGCTGCCAAGTAATAGATAATTTTTATCATAATCGAACGGGAGCGGACGGAAAGTCTGCTCCCGTTTTTTATGGGGTTTTGTCACCTGCTTCCGGAAGATGGCGGACTTCGTTGCGGAGTTTTTTGGTCGCTTCGCAGTTCAAGCCATGTCGGGCGAATAACCGGGACACCGAATTGTTCTGGCTCGTTTTTGTGGCTGCAATGGAAGAAACCGGATCGAACGAAACTATTTCGGATGTCGATATGATCGGTGGTATGCCGTTGAAAGCTGGCTTTCGATCGGATTATATGGGGAGCAATATGCAAACAGGACGACCGGGTAGGTCGTCCTGAAGAGAAGATAGTAGCTCCACCGCGACTCGAACGCGAATTTGAAGTTTAGGAAACTTCCGTTCTATCCCTTGAACTATGGAGCCTTGTAAAGCTGTCCGGCTTCTTCCCGAAGTCGTTTCGGCCGGGAGGAATCGTTGGCTTTCGATCGGGAAGCGTGTGTCGTGCCGGAGATCCCGATAAACAGAAACAGTGCGTACCGGGAAAGTACGCACTGCAAATATAGTGATTTTTACGGGAAATCGGGGCGGTTTTAGAATTTCAGGTTCACTCCGATAGCGAAAGTGTGCGCCGACAGGGAATAGTTGCCCGAAAAAGGCTGGATCGCCTTGTCGTTTGCCGTGGTATGAGCCTGGATTTTCGCTTGCTCCGGGGCCATTCCGCCTGCGATGAGCTGCCCGTATGTCTGTGCATAGACCGCTTTGTAAGTGAGTGAATTGTAGTAGTCGCACGATCCCGTCCGCTCCGGGTCTGCCGAGGTGATATATCCGTATGCCAGATCGATCGATACGTTTTTGCAGGGGTTGATCGTCACGCCGGCCGTGTAGGATACTTTGGTCATCGAAGGGGTTTCGGGGTTGAGGAAATCGCTCCGTACGGGGCTTTCATCTACGTACATACCCAGGCGTGCCGTGACGAATTTGCAGGCGTGGTATTGGACGCCGATACGGGTGGCCACCGTGTTCTTATAGTTCTTGATGCTCGTCGGCAGATCGTAAACCGATGCCCCGGTCGTCGGGTCGGTAATATCTACGTGGAGCGATTTATAGGCGCTCCACAGGACGTATTGGATGTCGAAAGCCATTTCCCACTTCGGGGTCGGTCGGAAGCCCACGCCCCAAGCGAGGTTGGCCGGCAGCGGGAGTTCCGTTTCGACGCAAGCGCTGCTCAAGTCGGGAATCATTCCCGTTGCCTGGAGGACCTGCCCGATTTCGGGAGAGGCATACAGGAGGTTGGCCGTGCCGCTTGCCACTTTCATCTTCACTTTCGAACGATAGGAGAAACCAAGGGTCCATTCCGGGGTGATGTCCCACAGGATACCTACGTTTACGCCGATCGCAGTTTTGGCGTCGCCTTTGATCCGGGCGGATACCAGGGAGCGATCTCCTGCCTGGGTGAACAGTTCGGCGTATTGTCCCTGCCCTGCGGCGGTCAGCAATCCGGCGATCGTATTGTTCGTCGCTTCGCCGACGGGGAACATGGAGCGCGACAGGTCGAACGTACCCCAGGTGATCGTCATGCCGACACCTACCGAGAGTTTATCCCAGAATTTGTAGGAGATCGTCGGCTGCAATGTATAGGCTTGCAGGTCGATGCTTTGGATCAGATGTGCTCCGACCCAGTTGTCGCCCCAGTTCATAGACGAGCCGTAAGGGGTATAAAATCCCAGGCCGACGGCCAGATTTTTGGTGGCTTTGTAGTTGAAATAGGCGTAGAGCGGCGTCGAAATCTTGTTGTCCGAGTGGGCTTGGATCTGCGGATTGCCCCGGTAGTCGTTGTTCGACAGGTACGTTGCATTGGATTTGATGCCCGTGATGCCGACCGAGAAGGAGAATCGGGAGGTTTGGAAGGCGGTTCCCGCCGGGTTGAAGTAGATCGACTCGGAATTGAGTTTCATACCTGTTCCCACGTGTCCCATTCCCAACTGTTTTGCACTCAAGGTATTGACTTGGTAGCCTTCGGCGCAGACCGCCGTTGCGAACAGCAGGGCCGAGATCGTTAGTAGCAGTTGCTTCATAATCAAAGTTTTAGTTGATAATTTGAAAAATATATTGATTTCTGTGGTAAGTTTATGCGCTCGGACGAGTTTCGGAGCGATTCTCATCCATGCTTTCAAAAATGCTTGTCTTAAAACGGAGCAAAAGTACGAAAACAAAGTCGAGTAGGAAAATATTTTGTTCGTAATTTCTTAAAAAGTGGACTAAAATGGATATAATTGGTCAGAATTGGATTCGATTCGAAAATAACAGGAAAGTAAAATACCGTTGTTCGAGATCAGATTTCATTGTTTCAGGACGTTTTTTTGATCGGGGGACTTGGAATTACCCGGAGGAAAGATTTGGCAGAATCGAAAATCCGTTATACTTTTGCACTCGGAGAGATGGCAGAGTGGTCGATTGCGGCGGTCTTGAAAACCGTTGAGCTGCGAGGCTCCGGGGGTTCGAATCCCTCTCTCTCCGCTGAACGTGCTGGACAGAAATGGTCAGC
>OGGO01001147.1_pt1 | contig 15650 bp, 17 predicted proteins | sample 1571231 | NCBI WGS metagenome assembly OGGO01 (sample SAMEA2582036, study PRJEB24529) | metagenome | biome: Human gut stool | place: China | collected 2011 | reverse complement strand
CTTGCGACCAATGAACTAAATGTTTTTCCCAACATCAATTGAGTTTGACAAAATTCACGACATGCTTTGTAACATAAGAAAGAGCGCTTTGCACCTACCACATCATGATAAACTTTCCACTCTCCACACATACGGTACCCATTACCACGACGTGAAATAAAATATTTTACATCCTTTAATGGATATCCTAGAAATACGCCAATTTCATGTGGAAAATCAATACTCGCTTCCATACGATATCTTAAATGCTCAAGCATCTCCATAATGCTCATGCGATTATGATAACCGTAGGCTTTCAAAAATGTCATCACCGCAGGTTGCCGTACATAGTCTCGTAATTGTTTCTCACGGAATACCAATAGCAGTCTACGTGCTTTACAGCGACATAATTCAAAGAAGAACAATCCTTTTACATTGAACTCTTTATTATATTCTGTCAATACAAATTGGATTTGTTCATTCATGTCCCGTGGAATAGAAACCAAGTTCGATAGCTTAATACCTCGAATTGCCGGTGCACAATGATATCCAATGATATGGTCAATTGAATTCATCATAATAGTACCTGCCTGTTGCACATCGTTAGAATTATCTCCAATGAGAATAATTCCTATATGCCCATACTACTCTTGATGAGAAAAATTGTCAAGAATAATTGATATATATTTTCAATAATTATTTATTATTTGGTATGTAATAAACCTTTAACTTTAGGGAATACAACACTATCATTAGCTTCATCAACAGCGATTAAATGAGCATTTGGTCCTGTATATTTATCTTCAGAAATACTAATATGTAATATCTCATTATAAGAATTATTATTAGCTACACTTTTATATTTCAATGTGCCTTCATAGGCATTGCCTTGTTTTACTAATGGATTTATTACCGTAAAAGTGCCAAGCGCAGGGCTCTCACCCTTGTTAATAGCAGCGGCCAATGCACCAATTGAGGAAGAATCTGTATTCATATGTTTTGCTTCACTCATACGACCAGATAATTGTTTACCTAATACAACATTAGCATAAACAGCATATCGCATTTCGTTTTCTGTTTTAATATTTAATGTATATACATCTGCAGAAGACGCGCCCGACTCAAGAAGTACAGATTTAACGTCTTTTTTCCCTTCCCCTGCAAATAATGCTTTAGGATTGTTTTGATACATAGTAACACCTTCAGGCAATTTAACACCTTGATATGTTACAGTTTGACTTCTACTTAAAATGGACTTGATATTTGCTGCAGAACCCGTAGCTGGCACAGATGCCAACACAGCCGCTGCCGTAGCAAGTAATACTAATTTCTTCATGTTTTTCCTCATCAAAGCTTTAATATAATAAGCTAGCAATACAACATCTAGGGATTAAAGCCAAACAATGGCTTAGGCTATTCTAAACATCTATTGTCATTAAAGTATTTATAGTAATAACCCAGTGTTAAAGAACCGCCCACCAAGGAGCGGTTCTTTAACATTATAGTAATATAAAATAAGCGTTATATTATTTCTTTTGTGCCTTAGCCCAACTATCGCGTAAGCCAACAATACGATTCATCACAATATGTTCTGGAGTACTGTCTTTATCAGTTACAAAGTAACCTTGACGCAAGAATTGGAAATGATCACCTGGTACAGTTGTAGCAAGACTTGCTTCACCTTTACTGTTGAACACTTGCAAGGACTCATGGTTGAAATCGCCCAAGAAGTCTTTACCATCCGAATCTTCTTTAAGTAAATAATCATATAAGCGAGATTCAATATCTACTGCAGTAGATGCTTCAACCCAGTGCAATGTGCCTTTTACCTTACGAGTGCAACCGCTACCACTCTTAGTTTCTGGATCATATGTACAGTGTATTTCTGTAATATTGCCATTTTCATCTTTAATAACATCAGTACATGTAATGAAGTAAGCTCCTTTCAAGCGTACTTCTTTACCTGGTGCTAAACGGAAGAATTTCTTAACTGGTTCTTCCATAAAGTCACTTCGTTCGATGTAGATTTCACGACCAAATACAACTTCACGGTTACCAAGCTCTTCATTCTCAGGATTATTTTCAACTGTGCAAAGTTCAGTTTGTCCTTCTGGATAGTTAGTAATGACCACTTTTACAGGATCAACAACAACCATAGGGCGTTTAGCTTTAAGTTTCAAGTCCTCTCGAATACAGAACTCAAGCAAAGCAATATCTACAACGCTATCAGCTTTAGCTACGCCAATACGATCACAGAAGTCACGAATAGATTCTGGAGTATACCCACGACGGCGCAAACCTGAAATAGTTGGCATACGAGGATCATCCCAACCAGCTACGAGACCAGCTTCAACAAGAGCACGCAATTTACGTTTAGACATAACCATTTTAGTTACATTTAAGCGAGCAAACTCAATTTGTTGTGGAATTTCAGTATCATCCCAATCCTCTAGCACCCAATCATATAATGGCCGGTGAACTTCAAATTCCAATGTACAAATAGAATGCGTAATGCGTTCAATAGCATCTTCAATAGGATGGGCAAAATCATACATAGGGTAAATTTTCCACTCATTACCCGTATTATGATGCTCTGTATTTACAATACGATAAATAACAGGATCACGCATTACGATATTAGGATGCGCCATATCGATTTTTGCACGCAATACCTTTTCCCCATCTTTATACTTGCCAGCCTTCATTTCTTCGAAGAGTGCCAAGTTTTCTTCTACACTACGATCACGGTATGGACTATTGACACCAGGAGTAGAGAAATCGCCGCGATTTTGTTTAATTTCATCTGCAGTTTGATCATCTACATAAGCCTTGCCAAGGGTGATTAATTTCTTAGCATACTCATACATTTGGTCAAAATAATCAGATGCATAACGTGGTTGTTCATTCCAATCAAATCCAAGCCATTTAACATCTTCCATGATGGAGTTTACATATTCGACATCTTCTTTTACAGGATTTGTATCATCAAAGCGAAGATTTGTTAAGCCATTGTATTGTTTACCAATACCAAAGTTGAGGCAAATAGATTTAGCATGTCCAATATGCAAGTAACCATTTGGTTCTGGTGGAAAGCGAGTCAATACACGGCCACCGTATTTGCCAGTTTCGTTATCTTTGTTGATAATAGCTTCAATAAAGTTAACAGATACAACTTCTTCAGGAGCTACACTTTTTTCAATGTCTTTATGTTCCAACGTTCTTACCTCCATAGGAAAAATATTCTTTTATTTTACCATATTTTGTATAAAACCGCATATCTTTTAATGTCTTGCACTTTTAGTCGAAATCAGTTAAATCAACGCCAGCCTTTTTAAGCTCTTCTAGCGCAGACTCTACATCCATTTGAGGTTTCTTATAATTTACTTCTTCATTCACACATGTTTTTAAAGGTTTCTTATGAACGCCAGCAATAATATTGTCTGCTGTCAAAATAGACATATCTAAACGAGTTCGATCTGTATAAGAACCAATATGAGGAACAATTAAACAATTATCAATGCTCAACAACGGATGATTTGCCGGTAGTGGTTCTGGATCTGTTACATCGAGGGCAGCATAATCGATTTCACCCGTTTTAAGGGCATTGATAAGTGCCTCTGTATCTACGATAGGTCCACGACCAACATTAACAAATAAAGCGGTATTCTTCATTTTCTTGAAGAATGCCTCGTCACACATATGATATGTTTCATCTGTTAATGGAGCCATAACGCATACTACATCACTAATGGCTAATAAATCATCTAACTCCATATAAGTAGTCTTATGAATCTTATCATCCAAACGTTGGTTACGATTATGATATACAACAGTCATACCAAATGCACGAGCACGACGAGAAATAGATACACCGATAGCCCCCATGCCGATGATACCAAGAGTACGACGACTCAAATCAAAGCCTTTAATATTAGAAGGTCTTTGAGCCCAACGACCGTCTTTTACAAAATTAGCATTTTCTATAATACGACGACTAGCTGTTGCAATCAACGTAAAAGCAAGTTCTGCTACCGTTTCATTGAGAACACCTGGCGTATTGCCATAAGGAATGCCTGCTGCTGTTAATTCATCAATATTTACATTATCATAGCCTACGGCCGCTTGTGCTATAACCTTTAATTTTGGTGCATTCTTTACAAGATCACCATCTACATCTAAAGGTCGCACACACCACAAACCATCCGCATCAACGAGCCATTCCTTTAATGTCTCACGTGGCATTACTGTCTTTTCAGTCCATTGGCGCACCTCTACATGCTCTTTTAAATATGCAATCGCATCTTTGCGAACCAGTCCATTTACTACTACTAGAGGTTTCTTTTCCATGTATATCCCTCCCTAAAAAATTCTATATATTATAATTATATTTTATACTAGAAAGCTAACGTAATACAACAAAAAGGAGTAAGGTCAAAACCTCACTCCTTTTATGTATAATTTAAATTTGAACTAGTTTAAATCTGCAGTACAGTTAGGACATTTAACCGCATTGATATTGATTTCAGATTTACAGAATTGACATTCTTTCGTTGCAGGTGCTTCTGCAACTTCCTCTTCTTTCGCAGATTTCATCATTTTAGCCAAACCACGAACCATCAAGAATACAACAAATGCCAAAATCAAGAATTGAATCAAATCAGTAATAAATGTACCATATGGCAATACAGAACCAGCTGCACGAGCTGTAGCAATATCAGCACCAGCCATGAATGCATCTTTAGAACCTGTGCTCAATGGCAAGTACAAATTACTAAAATCAATACCACCTGTGAATACACTGAGAACAGGCATAAATAGGTTGTTTACAACAGAATTAACCAATGCTGTGAAAGCAGCACCAATAATCATACCAATAGCTAGGTCCATCATATTGCCTTTGAAAGCAAATGCTTTAAAGTCGTTTAAAAAGTCTTTCATTTTCATACTCCTAGATACGTTTAATTGAGAATGCATTAATAACAGTACTAATCATAAAATAAAGGTAAAAAGATGTCAAGAAATTTCGATGTAGTTTTTAAAATTTAGTTAATATAGTTTTTCATAATTCTATCTATTATTGTAATAAATCACTTATTATGCGTATTTTTTACACCATATTTCCTATGCCTACACTTTAAAACGCTATGTTACCTCCTAAAAAATAGAGTCTCACAAAACTTTGGTCAGACTCTATTAATTAGAAGTAGTAATGTATTACTCCATTAACCTAAACCTAGCGAAAGAAGTTTAGCACGCTCTATTACTGCAATAAATGCAGGTGGTATCATAGAAGCATCTAAAAATTGACTTATACGACGCCCTACAATCACTCCTTTATTGGCATAGAACCAAGAGAAGTAATAAATATGTAAATCATCCAACTTACGATCCGAAATATTTGGTAAACATCGTTGTACAATTTGGCTTTTAGTAATACCTAATTTAGCATAACCACGCCGCGCCATATCCTTTGTTACCATCGGACGAGCGTCATCAATAATGTCCTTGATGATGGCATCCATTATGGAACGCTTGTGCATCGCAAGTAAATACGATACAAAATCCATTTCAAAACAGATTTCCTCCGTATAGAATATATTGCTATGTGCTTTTGCATATTTTCCCTCAACATCGCGATCATAGAGCGCTACTGTAGGAATAGAGAATCTATTAAACAATTTTTGCAATTTACTGATAGAGGACTCGCCCCGAGCGTTGATAAGACAGATTCCAAAATAGTCAAAGTCCACGCCTAATTTTTTACCAAAGCCTGTAAAGCTACCGTACTCAGTCTCCCCTTCTACGATGATAATACACCGAGCGTATAGAGCCTCTTTTGCCTCAGGAAAATGCATAATCAAGTGTTTCTCTACCTCTTTAGGGAAATTGAAAGTAACTCCACACGCTGCACAAACCATATTATTTTCATCCCGATAAAGCCGAATAATATGACGATAATCGTCAACTAGTGCATCCGTACTGTGAGTAACCACAAAGAGCTGTCCTAATAATCCATCTATTTTAAAAATATCTCGCAGCAATGCTAAAAACTCTTCATTTTCATTAGTTGCAATTTGACGGTAATAATTGAGCACAGCCCGTTGCAAATACGGACTTAAATGTAGCTCAGGCTCATCCACACTTATAAAGATTGGTAAAAACTTGTGTCCCTTTGCATCATATACAAGTAAAGATTCTAAATTTGTAGTTGCACTACTCACTTTCATATAAATTTGAGCCAAAATCTTGAGAGCCACAGCCATAATCAATCGTACATTATCAGCAGAATACTTACGTTCCATAGCGGAGGATGTAGACAATACCTCTACAAGATGTTGAATATTGAGCATACAGTAAGGATCTAAATCCTTACGTAAACTAACAATTTCACGCTGAAAATCATCAGTAGGCATTTCTAATCGAGACACATAAGCTTGTAATAGCTGTCCTAATTCTACATATATAGAGGACGGTATAGAAAACAGTTCCTGCTCTGAGGTGTCGCGATGACACACATATAAAGCATGACGAATCATAGACAACGGCATAGGCTCAATCTCTGCATCAGTGACTCTGTATAATCGTGGATATACCTCTTGTACAACTTGTTCAAGTCGTAAACGGTAGGTAGGTCCCTCATCAGCAGTATACATGCTTTTATAATTTAACTCACCTAAAGATATTTCAAAATCAATGCGGATAGGCTTGTTTACATCCGTAAAATCACTTTCAACAAACCCATTGCACTCCATGATAATTTCTAAGAGATCTAGGAAATTAGACTTACCTACCGCATTCTCACCGACAAAATAATTAATATCATTGTGAAAGCTCAACGTTACATCCGCTAAGTTCCTATAGTTTTCAATATGCATCCATTTTATATACATAGCTCCTCCGTCTGTAGCTACTTTCAAAATGAAAAAGCTCTAGTATATTTCATTACAATAAATCACTAACTAATACCCCTGTATTTTATCTTTTATGTAAAAAGGTGCCAATCACGAATGTAATCAGCACCCCCACTGTCATATACAGTCTGATACTGTATATATTCGACATTTATTTAATTTTATCCTCTATAACCTTGCCCTCTCTTAATGGACCACTCTGTTCTTTAAGACGCGCCAACATGACAGAGGATATAAACATAGCAATACCAGCTCCTACTGTTGCTATGGATAAGCTTTCACCAAAGATTAAGAACCCATAGAAGGAACTAATAAATACGCCAACGTATTGCAAGAATTGAGCCACTACAGCATTGGTCGTAACAAAGGCTCCAGTCAAGAAAAACTGAGCCACTACACTAATACCACCGATAGCGAAGATAATGAGCCAATCTGTACCTTGAGGCATAACGAGCTCATCTGTAGTAACCAAGCCCGCAATCATGCCAGTAATCATGAAATAGGCCATGATTTCAAAATTACTATGTTTTCCGCGTTTACTAATAGTTCGTATCGTCGTATAGGCCGCTGCAGCTAAAGCAGCACCTAAAATTGCTACCAATGCATACCAAGAAAATGATTCATAACTAAAAGGATTTACCATTACTAAGACAGCAATCAAAATGACTCCAAGCCATTTGCCAGCCCCTTTAGGTATCGATTCCTTCAGAAACAGAGCACTAAAGATAAAAACAAATATTCCTGTCGTCTGAAATAGAATTGTTGCATCAGATAATTTTATGTGTACCAATGCTATGAAATTACATACCATACCAAAACCGCCGTATAAGCCACGCATGACGAGGAGCCCCCGATCCTCTTTTGAAAATCGGATGCCCTTCACATACATGATAATGAGCACCGCAACAGTCCCAAAGAACCCACGGGCAAAAGCGATCTCCCCAGGTGGAATATTTGTCCCTAACAGTTTTACGAACACATTCATCGTACTAAATAAAAATGCGGATAACAATGCATATATAAGGCCCTTTTTAGCCATAGCCCCTCCTATAATTATATTTCTCTATATAATTATAACCCCAGATTTCTATAAATAATGGATACATCAATAAATACTAACAAAATTTCATATCATATATGATGAATGTAAATTTAATGAAAAAATGAATTTAGTTAGTTAATCAATAAAAAATGATTACTCAATAAGAAACATATAGATATGCCGCCCTTCTAATGAAAGGCGGCATTATATTATTTAGAGAATGTATCTACAAAATCTAAGATTTCTTGTTTCATATTCTCTTTGTCGATTGCTTTTGTAAAGCGCAATGGTTTAGATTGCAACGCTTCCAATTGTTTAGGGAAGGCAACACCCGTTACAGCAGAAATATTATCTAAGCTTTCATAAGGAGTGTCGCCCACCTTAATATCCAATGCCTCACAGATTGGTGTAGGGAATTTGAACGGATGTGCCGTAGATGCAATTACAGTATGACGAGCGCCATCTTCAGGATGCTTCTCCAACTCCTTCATATACGCCCCCATAGCAACCGCCGTATGAGGATCCATTACATAACCATAAGAATTGTATACTTGTTGAATGATTGCTTTTGTTTCTTCATCACTAACGTAAGCACCAGCAAAATTAGCTTTAACGCGTTTGAACTCTTCTTCGTTAACAGTCAATTTACCAGTAGACTTAAGATCTTTCATCCAACCTGCTGTACGTTCACTATCTTCACCAGAAATATAGTACAAGAAGCGTTCAAAGTTAGAAGATTCAAGAATATCCATGGACGGAGAAATCGTCGTATAGAACGGACGATTCATATCGTATGTACCATTTTCAAAGAAATCAGTAAGTACGTTATTTTGATTAGATGCACAAATCAATTTGCCAATAGGAATACCCATTTTCTTCGCATAGTACGCAGCCAAGATATTACCGAAGTTACCTGTTGGAACAGCTACGTTAAAAGCTTCGTCTTCATGGATAGCACCTTGAGCTACAAGCTCAGCATAGGTATTTACATAGTACACTACTTGTGGTGCCAAACGGCCGATGTTAATGGAGTTCGCACTGGAGAACATTACACCTTTTTCAGCTACAGCTTCTGCCGTTTCTTTATCTACAAATAAACGTTTCAAGAATTGTTGAGCATCGTCGAAGTTGCCATGAATGGCAGTTACATTAACGTTCTCCCCTTCTTGCTTTTGCATTTGCTCAGCTTGCATAGGGCTCACCCCATCTGTAGGGTAGAATACTTGAATATGAGTACCCGGTACATCTTTAAAGCCTTCAAGAGCAGCTTTACCAGTATCACCAGATGTAGCAGTTAAGATAAGAACCTCTTTTTTCTCACCTTCCGCCTCTTTAGCAGCTACTAACAGGTAAGGGAATAAAGATAATGCCATATCTTTGAAAGCTTGTGTACGACCATGGAACAATTCCAAGACGGATACTTTTTCTAAGATAGAATGTAATGGTGCAATATCGCGGGTGCTGAAATTAGCATCGCAGTAAGCAGAATTAATCATTTCATTTAAATGAGCTTCGGAAAAGCATGGAAACAACTTTGCTAAAACAACGGCTGCTACCTCTTGATAGTTTTTATCTTTTACATCATTGTAAGTTAAGCAGTTCGTAGGGAATAGAGATGGTACGTATAGACCACCATCCTCTGCTAAGCCGTGCAACAATGCATATGTTTCATTTACCGCAACGGTACCGCGGGTGCTAGTATAATTCATGGAATACCTCATTTATAACTACAATGTATTTATTCGAGTCTAATAGAATTATTATAGCATAAAAGCGCCCTAAAAGGGGCGCCTCTATAGAATAATATATTATTTTTATTATATAAAGATTTAACGAATGTAATTAACCTGTTATTTGACCTATTTTAGGAATATTAAAGTTGGCAATACCTATAAGTTCAAATCGATTATAGTTCACCTTCTGCTATCGCATCTAATGTATCAAGAGATGGAATAAAGAATAACATACCTGTTATCGGTTTAGAATAGTCGAGCAATTTATCGTTTTGCGTAAACATATTGGTAAGCATTGTTTTTGTTACATCCCAGTAACGAGCATAGCCGATAAAATATGTACCACGTACACCTTGACCTGGTTGTGCAAACGGCACATTCATGCGAACAATTTTATGTTCTTCATCATCTCGATTATCTTGAGCTACTACTGTATGTGCGGCTGGGTCTTTTTTATCATCATCTAATTCAATATCACTAAATTTATGACGACCGATAAAACTTTCTTGCATTTCCGTAGGAAGTGCACGCCACGCATCAAGATCATGTTCATATTTTTGAGCAAATGCATAGGAGCCATTGATAAATTCAGGATCTTCGTCACCAATAACACCCCACTCTACAGCCTCTTCACCTACAGGGTTTTCTGTACCATCTACGAAATCAATGATAGCTCGACCTTGTTCATAATGGAAGCCATGAGTTTCATCTACCACAGATGTAATAGGACGTAAGAACTCCATAATTTGATCCACTACAGTATAAGTAACAGATTCATCATTGGAGCGAACATGCAAGAATAAATCAGCTGCAACAGCTGGTACGTCTTGTTTATCACCTTTTATGCCTTGAAAATCTTCTAACTCTTTTGGTACCGGTGCATTAGGGAACAAATAACCCCAGGCTTTACGGCTAAAGCCAAAAGCAATGCCCAATCCTTCACCATTAGCACGAATACTAACAGAACGTTTAATGGCTTGAATACGATCTGCCATATCTTGAATCACTTCAAGCTCTGCATCATGATCTTCGCGGTTTAATAACAACGTTGTAAAGTTGACACTTTGGCCAGCATCTTTATAAACATCTTGTGTTCTAGAAATATCTACAGCCATTCGGTACCTCCTAATGAGAAAAATTATTATATAGCAATCATAAGCTATTAAGCCCATATTGTCTATGAGATATAAAACATTCCATATCCAATAAACTCATCTCAGCTATTATAAATTTTCCAAAAAAGGTGACCACCCTCTATACGAATAAAAATCATTCCAATAATAAGTGCTGTTACCCTACAAATACAGTGTTTTACTGCATTTCATATTCTCTTATTTACCTATATTTCTACATATTTTTTAATAAAATGATGTCAAAATGATGTCATATATAATATATACATTAGATAGAACGATCCTTTTCTTCACCATATAACCGTTCCATGCCCTGGCGGGTCACAAGCCACATTTTACCTGACTTTCTAAACTCACCTTCTAAAAATCCATTTTTTACACGACCTCTACAGTTTTGTTTAAGAGAATCAGCAGTAACATTCCAACGTTCTGCCGCCTCTTGTGTAGTCATTACATCATCTAATTTCATTACAGTACTCCTAATATTACTAATAGATTATATACAGATAATATAAAGGCAATAATAAGAAAAACCCGCACTACTGTACGGGTTTCTTTGGTGGTGCAGATGACACAAAAGGCGAACCTTTTCCAATATGTAAACCACAGATATCCACTTCGACTGATCATGCCTATATAAGATAAAAGAGCCTATCCATAGTTGGTAGGCTCTTATTTTTATAACTCAAAGGTGTTACGAATTAATTCAGATACATTCATATCTTTGCTCTGTGCAATTTCCTTCAATTTAGAAAACTCTGCATCATTAAGAGATATCACTCTCTGCTTTCTACGATTTTCTTTACCTACTGTGATAGGCGCTCCGGCTCCCTCACGATTTCCCCCCCATGTGCTTTTGCTCATATGATATATCTCCATTTCTTTTGACAATCTAACATTTTATTATTTTTTGTGCCTCTTAGATAGTTGAAATCTGATGTTGATAAGTTGGCTGTATCTACAAATATAGATTTATCTTCCTCGTTCGCCAAAATATACTCACCTAATTCAGAGGAGTAGACTAAAAATTCTACATCAACGAATTTCACATCAATTTCAGAAAAATCGACCTCGTATTTTGCTCTCAGAGGCTTTTCAAATATCTTCGGAATATAAATCCCTTTGATATTGTTTACAGGCACCTCAGAGGCGATATATTCGACATATTGCCCTTTATTGGCATCAAAATCATCGATTTCATTCAAAATTGCATCATCTATATCTACTTCAATTAATACAATGCCATAATGCATGAAACTATCACCTTGATTTAGTGCCTCGAATAGGTAAACCATATCTTTGGAGTTGTTGGAGCGATTTCCATCGCTCCAATTATCATTTCCGGTTTTGCTGATCGGCAAGATGCCATCTTTCAATATATTATTCAAATCTAGGATATCCACATTCTTGAATAGTTTCACGATTCAACACCTCTTATTTAATACCATTAATGTGCATTACTTTCATGCCTTGCATTGTCCAAAATTTATAAACGAGTTCAATTTTCGCTGCTTTGCAGTCATTAACTAATTCTTTTAATGTATAAGCGATGTGGCTTTCGTAACCGCCGCATTTAACAATGTAATAACCATGCTCTTTTGTAACTTGGATTGTTTCGTTGTTTACTTCGTTAAGCGCTGCTGCTAATTGTTTGCAAGTTCTAATCATTTTTATATCTCCTTTAGTAACTCCCTACCTTTATCTTGATTATATTATATATCATATTCAAGATATATGCAAGTACTTTTTACAAAATTTTTGCAAAAAAATAAAGGGTACCTACAAATCTGTAAGTACCCTTATTTAATCAGCATAGTTCAATCCATGTGTCCACCTTCACATGGTAAGGAGATTATGGATCACCCCCACATTATCGATGCAATGCACCGACCAAGAATAATGCTGCGTTACTAATCGCCCAAGTATCACGCTGCCTTCTTAGTCGCTTTTCTGTGTCATGGTTTCGCTTGATTTCGTTCTTCAATTCGTCTAATGAGGTCGAGGCTTGCTCTAATTTGTTCGCTTGCTGTGTTAGAACTTTCGAGGCTTGCTCCAACTCTTCGCCCTGTTTCTTGTTGATATCCTTCAAGGCGATTAAGTCCTTCGCCCTCTCTTCGTTGATAATCTTCAATTCTCTCAATTCGCTCTCTTGCTTGACCGTTAAGGCTTGCGCCTCGGTCAATGATAATTTTGAGTTGCTGATTGAGTTTTCGGCTGTCATCAAGCGCTCTTTGAGTTGATTCCAATCGCTCAATGGCACGATGATAGTTGGCTCTTGCGGTGAAGTAGCCTCTTGCGAGTTGGCCAATGCCAACGAGGAGCAGCACACAAATAGCACCAATAATAAGGCGCTTATAAGTAATCTGCTGTTTAATCGTTTCGATGTACATTTTTGCTTTGTCATACATGATAACCCCCTAATCGAGATCATTCCATCTTGCATCATATCCACGAACATCAACGTGGACAAAGTCTTGGTAATAATACTTACCAATCCCATCTGCACCGCATTCCTCTGCAATTTGGGCCAAATAGTCGACATCGATGCCATCATATGTGATATCGGCCGCCAAACCTTGCACATGATAAGAGTTTTTAACACCGCCAACCTCTTCATTGTGTTCCTCACAACGATATCCGCTATTAATGTATAATGGCACCCCTAAACGCTCACGGATAGCATCGAGCAAATCCACCAATCGCTTATCGATGATATGGTCTAATTTATTGCGACCACTCTCATCGACTTCATGCCTGTGGCAATTACAAGCGAACTCAGAGGAATCAAAATATTTGCCTATCTCCATAGTATTATCCTTTCATAAATAATAAGAGGGTAGCTATTCGCCACCCTCTAAACCTTATTTTTTTAAAACCGCATCAACCTTGCTTTGCACTAAGTCCAATAGGCCTGAGATTGTAGTATTCCCACCATCTCGCATATTTTCGAGAATAGAAAGGAACTCCACAGAGCCAAGATATAGCCACACCAAGTTGACTGCGAATGCGTAATTGCCGGCCATGAAGTCGAAACACCATGCTCCGGCTGTAGCAAGGCAATAGGTAAGAACTTTTGTGATAAACGGCTTTCGCATATGCTTGGATGATATCAATCCTTTGCCCCATGCGGCCGGAATTGCGATATATTTCGCATATCCGCTTATATTCTCCGGTTTTGCACCCATATCAACCAACATTTGATATCCTATCGCCGACCATTTAGTCAAAAGGTCAAGAAATACCAACACGATGAAAATGCCCAACACTTGAATGTGTTTCAAGCCAAGCACATATATCCCCACTTCGGCCACAACTGCAAGTAAGGCCTTGATGGCGAATGATTCAGTCATCATCCGCCAAGCCTCTTCCAAGAAGTGTGTAATTTCCGCCATGTGTTCCCCTTATTACGAATTATAAATGATCTACCGCATCGCCTTTGCTTACATATTTGTGTTGGGCATCATCCCACTCGATTCGAGAGGATTGGAAGTGAACATCATATACACCATATTGTAATGTGCCGAGTTTTACAGTGGAACTAATATTGTCATTATTAGCGAATGTAACATTTTGAGGTTTCTCAACAACGATTGGAATATCGCCAATGGCATTGTTATTTTTATCTCTAAAGCTATCCTCTCTTGTTACAACACTAACATTTTTACTTGTTTTAATTAGCACAGTATTAATTTCAGTTACCGCCCATTTACCAAGTACTTTGAAAGTGTTGGTTCCTGTGAAGTTTGTAACGTCAACTTCCAATTTGCGACCAAACAAGGAGTATCTTGCACCATTTTCCTCGAATGTATCATCTGCATTGGTAGTAACGTCTACACCTTTGATTTCTGCGCTGCCAACTTCACGATCAGCCAAATCATAATACTTAACCAAGATATTGGCAACTCCGAATGGTTCAATAGGAACTCGCATATTATCAGTTACGAACTCACGTTTCTCTCCGCCATCAACGGAAACCTTGAAGTGAGGTTCCCCTCGTAAATCGATAAATTCTTGACCAACTAAAGGCTGAATATATTCGATTGGCTTGTATGTTACATTGATAGAATCCCCAATCAATTCAATCAATTTCGCAAGAACTGTTTCAACACTAGAATCTACGAGATATACATTCTTTTGTTTGAGCAATTCTGCTGCTCGTTCGGCGCTTGCCGGTTCACCTTTTGGGCCTTGTTTGCCTTCTTTACCTTGTGGGCCTTCAGGGCCTCTATCGCCTTCATCACCTTTAGGCCCTCTTAGACCTTCAAGCAAGTTGAAAATGGAATCTTTGTCTAATTTTAAAGTTACTATGCTATCTGCCATGATTGTATCTCCTTATTAATGCATTGAAATATCCGGAATTACTGTGATTTTACCGATGCCGATTTTGATGCTGTTGGTATCATTGAAAATGAACGCATCATACATCAAATTTCGGTTGATTATTTGCTTTTTAGCTGTTACTTTGCCTAAAAGCGTGAATGTGATTCTCTTATCCTCGACTGTCGGCTCTAGTTCGAAGATAACCCCTTCATCGTGCCTTTTACGGATTTTGCACACACCTTGAAATCCATTGAGAGTCATATCGCTATCAGATGGAACCTCATAGATGATGCGGAAATCTTGGCCTTGATGAAGTTCAAAATCATGTTTGACCATAAGCCACCCCCTTGTGAATTAAAACTATCGCCTAATTGCTATACACAACACAAATAATTCGCCGATGCTAGAAACTACCATGTTTCCATAATTGGTATCGCCACCGGTAATTGTTGCAGAGTAGGCCGCACAGCGGTCATTATTCTCAATTCCGGCATTTACTCCGTGGTCATAGCTTTTGTGTGATAAGAATTTT
>OGGO01001144.1_pt1 | contig 15721 bp, 14 predicted proteins | sample 1571231 | NCBI WGS metagenome assembly OGGO01 (sample SAMEA2582036, study PRJEB24529) | metagenome | biome: Human gut stool | place: China | collected 2011 | reverse complement strand
GTGAAGAAGGCTTGGCTAAACTCGTTATCGTATCCGAAGCTCACATCGTAAACGGTGCTGCACCAGCAGAGGCTGTAAAAGACGAAGAAACAGGCGTGGCTACAGTAGTTGCTGCATCTGAACTTGAAAAATGTGAACGCTGCTGGATCCATCGCGATACAGTAGGTCAAGATAGCGAACATCCTACACTTTGCCATCGTTGTGCAGAGATTGTTGAATCTCTATAATTCCACAATCGATTTAAATACAGTTGTCAAAATATCCCCTTCAGAAGGCTCCATCGGCCAGGTCTGTTCCTTTGGAACAGGGCCAAAAGTCGCCTTCTAAAGGGGATATTTTTCTGTATTTCCGTCAATCTGTGGGATTATAGCACTAGAGAAGGAGAGACAGTCGCTTCTCGAAGGGGATATTTTTATTGGTGTTTAAACTGCATTCGCAAATAGAGTGCTTTTCTGGTATTTTTGTTTTGTGTTACAATGATGAAAATATTGGCTGCTAGTAGAGGGAGGGATTATTATGCAATTTATGTTAATGCATAGAGATGTGCCTGTCTTACAGTTTGCTATTTTCGATGAAAGAAATTTGGTTGAAATTGTTGATGTACTGAATGCGGCTCATGTACCTGTTAATATGCTTGTGCAGCCTCATAATAGGGAGCGTGCTTTAAATGAATTTATTGACCATCGATTTATTCCGCAAAGTCGTTCTAATTATGATGTTATTAAGGCCTTGTATAAGGCCGAAGATGCATTTGAACTGTCCTTGCGATCATATATGGTGAGTCTTTCTGACCATTATTGGGTTAAGCCTTGCGATAGTTCTGTGACTTGGTCTGACGTCAATTTTTATGATAATCCAATTCCCGATGATCAAGTGTTAATAGGCGCTATTGATACATTACATCAATATGATCCGTGGCGTCGGACGCCGAATACATCGAATAATGGGACATTGCGTCAGATTTGGTTGCACCGCGGAGATGAGATTTTGCTTTCAAAAGCAGGCGAATTGACCTTTAAACAAGAGCCTTTTAATGAGGCCGTTGTTAGCGACATATTAGCATATTTTGATGTACCCTATATTACGTACTATTTGGATTATATGTCGGATGAAGCAGAGAATGTATCGGTTTGTGACTGTTTTACGAATCGTAATGTAGAATACATTCCTGCATGGCAATTGACGGCTAACACGAAACCTAACGATGTGAGTGAGTACGCGCATTACGTGAATCAGTTGCATTCATTTGGTCTTACTGATGTGACGAGTCAGTTAGAGCAAATGATTGTGCTTGATGCGCTCATTGCTAATGAGGATCGTCATTGGGGCAATTTTGGTGCTCTTCGTGATAGTGAAAGTCTAGAATTTATCGGTCTTGCACCTATTTTTGATAACGGAAACTCCTTGGGGTATAAAGCGGCATCTGTTATGCGAAACCGTAATGCTGATGTGTCCGTAGCCTTTAACAAGACTCATACACTGGAATTGAAACATGTGTCCTCTGCTGTGAAAGTAGATTGGGATGGCATTATGAATCACTGTATGGAGATTGTAGAACATAGATATAATCAACTGGTAGAACCAGAGTTTGGTATGGATCGTGCACATATGATTGGCCAATTCATACAAGAACGAGCAAAAAAATTAAAAACTTTTTAGATTTATGAATTCATTGTATGCTATCATTCTCCTAAAAGATGTGGTGTTAATTGTCGATATGACATTTTCCTCATGAAATTTTTATGTGTAAAAATTTTCACATTTCATATTAAAGTTAATATACTCGTTTATGATATTTATAGTTAGTTTAGTAAATGAGTGTATGAGAACATGAGAAGGAGGAATATACCATGGTAGCAGCAATTATCAAAGCCATTTTGGCAGCTCTTACTGGTTTAGCAAATGCACTTTTGCCTTTATTCAAATAAGATAAAGTCCCTAAAACCCTCATAAAACCTCAAAGCTTGAGCATTTATGCTTAGCTTTGAGGTTTTTTTTTATATACTGTATCCCTCATAATTGCAAAAATGATATGTAATAGTAAGATTTAAATGATGTTTATTGTTGATTTAAATGTGGTTGTCTTCATTGACTACATCTAAAAATATGCATATAATGAAATGTGAATTGAAAATGAAGCGCATGTTCACAATAAATAATGAGGGAGACGATACAATGAAAGATTATTTTGCATTGAAAGCTATGGTCTTGGGAGCCATAGCCTGTGCTATTAGTGCTACTGGTATTGCGGCTGATGTGGAGGGGCATAATGTACTCCCTCCAACTAATAAACAACAACTAGATATCCGTGATATCGCCAGACATGAAGCGGTACTTTCAGATTGGATGGACCGTACAGATATTAAAATTGGTACACAATCAAAGATGGGGAAGCAAATATCTGTAGAAACATTGCAACCCTTAACTCATTATGATGAAAACTCTAAGTCCGTACTTTTTGTACAAGGTGGTATTGATAAAGGTGGTCAAGAGCATAAGGTTAATTATTTTGATGGAAGTGGTGGAGTTTGGTATCCATACGACCCAGTTACAAATACTGTAGAAACAAAAAGTAAACCAGAACGACATGATGAGACAAAATCTTTAGGTACTGTGGGGAATATTGGTTTAGGGTATCGTCAGCTCAGTAAACATGAACATGCTTATGTAGGTATTAATGTATTTGCAGATCGCGCTTTTTCCGAGAATGCTAATCGAGTTAGTGGAGGCTTAGAATATGTGGCCGGATTTAACGAAGTTCGTGCCAATGTATATAGAGGTTTAGGAAATATAAAATCTCAATCTTATATTGTGGGCGTACCTGAATCGCATCTACCATTTCCATTGAATGGTGGGACTGCTAATTACACGGTATATAAGTCTCAAAAAGTATTGTCTGGTTATGATATAAGTTATGCTCGTACCTTTAAGAATGCTCGCTGGGCTCGTGTGCACATTGGGGCTTATCACTGGAATGGTCTCGGCATTTCTTCCTATAGTGGAGGGACCTCTCCGATTTCTAATCTTGGGAATAGTTCTGGTTGGCAAGTGGGCACTACATTACAAGTGACCCCGCATGTATCCTTAGATTTAGGCTATACATCGGATAATAAGTATGCTAGTGGTGCTTATGGATTTATTAAGTATACATTGGGGTCATCTAAATTTGCTTGGCATGGTGGTAAACATAGTGATGATACTATTACGAATGCTCGCGCTAGAATGTTAGACAAGGTAAAACGCAGCCCTATGATGATTGGCCGTGGTTATGAAGAGTATTGGGTGGTAGTGCCTTGGGATAATTTATAAAATTGATGATAATTTATAAAACTAAAAGGAGAGAAGTTTCGTAATGAAATATAAGTTAGTATTAACATCTATGGTTATGGGGGCCATAGTGTGTAGCACAAGTGCTGTAGTGGGAGCGGCCAATGTGGCGCCACAAGTGAGCGATACAGCAAAGCATGAGGCAGTGCAATCTACATGGAAAGATCGTACTGATATAAAATTAGGAATGCAGTTTAGTCGTTCTTCTTCCTTCCACGAAGGACTTTTTCCTGATGGAGTTAATAATAATTTTGTTCGCACAAAAACTGATAATAAAAATTTATCTAAAGTGTATGTAGAAACATTACAACCTGTTACTCATTATGATGAGCATACTAGAAGTGTTGTCTTTGTACAAGGTCAAATCGGTCATGGTGGAGAGAAAATCAAAACTGAAGGAGTACGAGGCTACATAATTCCAGAGTTTGTTACAACTTCGTATGGTATACGCTCTATGAAGCTCATAAATAGTGATACTGTTGGTTCCGAAACACTTGGTACTACCGGAAGCCTCGGTGTAGGCTATCGTCGCCTTAGCGAGAATGAAAATGCTTTTGTTGGGGTAAATGCGTTTGTAGATCGTGCATTTACTACAGATCGTACTCGTTTAAGTATTGGTCTTGAATATGTTGCTGGATATAATACTTTCTATGCCAATGCATATAAAGGTATAGGTGGCGACCAAAATATTACTTTTAGTGCCATCCCTTTTCCAAAACGATTATATCCAAATGGATATCCTTCCACATATCCAGATGATACTATCCGGGAAGAAACCGCTTATAACTATACTCAGGACAAGGCTCTAAGCGGTTACGATATTGGCTATGTAAGAACCTTTAAGAATGCTCGTTGGGTGAATGCATATATTAACGCTTTTGATTGGCGTAGTGGTGTTTCGGAGCATAGACAAGCATATTACACCGGTGGACAAGCTGTACCAAAATTTGGGACGGCAGGAAATGCTCATTATAGAGGTGTTAAGGTTGGTACAGAGTTACAATTGACACCACATATTAATGTCGATGCAGGGTATAACAGGGGTAATCATACGGCTAAGGGGGCATATTTTACGGTGAAATATACTTTGGGCAAATCTAAATATGCTTACTTTGGTGGAAATCATAGTCAAGATATGGTAATTACACCAGCAAGAGCTCAAATGTTAGATAAGGTTCGCCGTAATGACATAGTTGTTGAACATCTAGATGATACAGAATATGACTACATGGCACCTTCACAACATCTATAATATGGTTAAAACAAGAAGAACCCCTGCTTTAATTATGTAATAGAATTAGGGGTTCTTTATTAATTAATATAGTCAGAGCGATTAGAATTATTAAAATAATACTATAAGAGGGAGACGATACAATGAAAGATTATTTTGCATTGAAAGCTATGGTCTTGGCGACCATAGCCTGTGCTATTAGTGCTACTGGTATTGCGGCTGATGTGGAGGGGCATAATGTACTCCCTCCAACTAATAAACAACAACTAGATATCCGTGATATCGCCAGACATGAAGCGGTACTTTCAGATTGGATGGACCGTACAGATATTAAAATTGGTACACAATCAAAGATGGGGAAGCAAATATCTGTAGAAACATTGCAACCCTTAACTTATTACGATGAGAACTCTAAGTCTGTATTGTTTGTACAAGGCGGTATTGGTCGAGGTAGCCAAGAGCATTCTGTTAGTTACTATCACGGATATAATGAGATTTGGTATCCTTATAATCCTGCAACGGGTAAAGGTGATCAACGGTATAGAGCAGAGAAGTATGAAAATACGAAATCATTAGGTACTGTAGCGAATGCGGGCTTAGGGTATCGCCATCTTAGTAAGAATGAGCATGCCTATATTGGTGTCAATGCCTTCGTTGATCGCGCTTTCTCCGAGAATGCTAATCGTGTAAGTGGGGGCCTAGAATATGTATCAGGTCTTAACGAAGTCCGTGCTAATGTATATAGAGGCTTAGGGAGTGTAAAATCGCAATCTGATATGATACATTTACCGCCATCGTACTTCACATTTGATTTGGATGGGGGCCCTGCTTACTATATGCCACATGAGTCTCAAAAGGTATTATCTGGATATGATGTAAGTTATGCTCGTACATTTAAAAATGCTCGTTGGGCCCGTGTACATGCGACGGTATATCATTGGAATGGTCTTAGTGTGCCTAATCATAGCAATGCATTATTGAAAACGCTTGAAATTGGCAACAGTCATGGATGGAAAGTAGGAACTACATTACAAGTAACGCCTCATGTATCGCTAGATGTAGGCTATACAGCGGATAGCAAAGATACTAGTGGTGCCTATGGATTTGTTAAATATACGTTGGGTACCTCTAAGTTTGCTTGGCATGGTGGTAAACATAGTGATGATGCTATTACAAATGCTCGTGCTAGAATGTTAGATAAGGTAGAGCGTAGTCCATTAACAATAGGCCATACATATGAAGAAGATTGGTATGTAAGACCTAATGATCACTTATAAAATTGATGATCATTTATAATATGAAGAAAATGTTAGTTTTATCATTGTTATGAGAGGGGACTATATATAATGTCAGGTAAATTATTATTGAAAGCTATGGTTTTAGGGACTATGACTTTCAGCATATATACAATAGGAATGGCTGCAGAGGTTCAAGAGGCCAATGGTTTGAATTCTGCACAACAAACAATTGCATCCGATGCGGCTAGGAAAGAGGCCGTTCATTCTAGTTGGATGGACCGCACAGATGTGGTAGTCGGCGTTGGTATGAAAGATTCGAAAGAGACGCATACACAGCACCATGCTGTTGGTTCACCACCGAGAACTGATCTACATACTGTAACTTCGAAAAGTTTAAAATCTACTGAAATCAATAAATTGTATATTGAGACCTTGCAACCTATAACCCATTATGATGAAAATGCTAAAAGCGTTGTCTTTGTACAAGGTCGTATTGGACGCAGTGGAGAAAAGATTTCATCTTATAAATTAGATAGTTATTTGGAGCCAGCCAGACCTGCAGGGACGTTTATAAGACATGATAAGCAAACAGATAAGAAAGAATCATTAGGAATGAATGCTAATATTGGCATTGGCTATCGTCGTCTTAGCAAAGGTGAACATGCTTATGTTGGTGTTAATGCGTTTTATGACCATGTGTTTAAAGGTGGTTATAAGCGCGTTAGTGGCGGTGTAGAATATGTGGCAGGCCTTAATGAATTTCATGCTAATCTGTACCGAAATCTGGGGACTGATGATAGAAAATATATAGGCCTCCATGGGCGAACTAACACATGGTATGATCCTACTGGCTTGTATCCATATGGTATGGATTCTGATCAAAGTCTTTATAATTATGGTGTGGCTGCTTATGAAAACCATTGGATGTTATTAGAAAAGGTTGCTGCCAGTGGATTTGATGTAGGATACTCACGGACCTTTAAAAATGCTCGATGGGCTCGTGTCTATGCGGACTATTATAATTGGCGTGGTAGAGAGTCTGTAAGAGTAGGGTATTATAAATTAAAAAAACGTGATGCCATAAAAGGTTTTAAAGTGGGTGCAGAATTCCATATCACACCGCATCTTACCCTTGATGCGGGTTACCAAACGGCATCTCATCATTTGAGTGGTCCTTATGCGACCTTGAAATATACCATCGGTACCTCCAAGTTTGCTTGGCGTGGTGGTAAACATAGTGAAAGCGCGATTACAACGGCTCGTTCCAAGATGCTTGATAAGGTACATCGTAGCGACATGGTTGTACAAGAAACTGTGGAAAATACTTATCAACAGCAGTTTGTCGATGTTGGTTTATAATCTGTAACTCATAAAAATTACCTAAAGGATGGTAATTTTTATGTTGCAATAATAATTATGTGAGAGAAGGGTTATTGGGTAAATGTATCATAAAACAAAGTTTAATATACGACTGCTACTTTGTGTAGCAGCTTATACGATGTGTTGGTCTATTGCTTTCGCAGATAGTACTGATACAAATACTGCTGTGAAAGTGAATTCTAGCAGTTATCAAGATTGGGCTGATCGAACTGATATTTCAGCAAAGTTTCAAACCAATCACAAGCCAATATATAGCATAGAGACGTTACAACCTATAGGTCATTATGATAACAATTCTAAGAGTGTAGTGTTTGTGCAAGGTAAAGTTAGTTCTCATGGCGGTGTAAGTCAAATCGCGGATGGGTATGCGAATCATGCCACACGCGGTGCAGGCGGTATTATATATGAAATAGACTTTAATCAATCGACACAGTCCATTGGCACAACGGGAAGTCTAGGGCTTGGTTATCGACGATTAAGTAAAGAAGAACATAGCTATGTAGGTATCAATGCCTTCTATGATTATGCTTTCAAAGAACATTATAAGCGTGCTAGTTTAGGTGTAGAATATGTAACTGGTGAAAATGAATTGTATGCTAATTTTTATAAATCACTAGGGAATGGAACGTCATCCTATCGTATATTTAAGCGCGATGAAATGATTCCAGCACCTTATAATATGCCAGATGTTGATGTTTCTGTTGGTGAAAGTCATGAAAAACGTGTTGCCTCTGGATATGATATCGGATACGCACGAACCTTTAAAAATGCTCGTTATATACGAGCCTATATCGACCGTTATCACTGGAATCGTATGGGTGGAGAGATTAGAGACATAGAATGGTCTAACCCTGATATATATAACTATAATATTGGATTCCGTGTAAATGGGGTCTATAAAAATGGTATTAAGACCGGTATCAATGTAAATGTGACACCTCACATTTCGGTTGGCATGGGCTATGATAAACCATTTGGTCATTCAGGAGAGTTTTATGTACAAACATTGTATACCCTTGGTAAATCTAAGTTTGCTCTCTTGGGTGGAAAGCATAGTGATAGTAGCATGACAACTGCTCGTTCTAAAATGCTCGATAAGATTGAACGTCAAGACATGCAGGCCCTCAACCTAAACGGAGATTTCCGCGTTCATTACCCTCATGATCATTTATAATATATGTAGCCTATGTTTAGGTTATAACAAAGGAGCTAGTACGCTGTGTACTAGCTCCTTTGTGTTCTTTTATTCTATTATTGCAAATCTTTAGGCACGCTGAGCGGTTTCCAATTATCTAACTCTGGAATGTCTAATGTATTGATAGTTCGTTGTATCCAATAATTCAAGGATACTTCATTGCCAAAGTATTGTTCGAATAGGTAGGTGTTGCCAGGAACATTTTCTTGGTTTCCCTGCTCATCAATAGTGTGCCGTACCGATTCTTTTAAATACAGTTGTACTCTAAATGGTGTTGACTGTTTCCCTTTAAAGATAAAATAGGATGGGCCAATGAAATCGTGGGTGCGAATATTGATTTGTTCGTACCTATTGTTTTTTAGTCCCTCTAAGGAGGCTTGTATCATCGCATTGGCATCATCATACTCTTCTAGTAGGAACGGCTCTTGGTCCACGTCGAGCACATAGTGCCATGTTGGCTTTTCCTCATCTGTTTCCACTGACCACGAGTCTGAAAGATTCGGTAAGAGCTGGCTTTCATAGAGAGTATGCCATATATTACGGGTGTCCTCGACATTAAGCGATGCTTTGTACACAATTTCGTGTCCCTCTGTTGGGTTGTAGCCATGCAAGCGGACTAAGTAGGTGTCTCGTGGCATACGTTTAGTTTCCATTTTGTAGATGTTAGATAGTTTATCTGAAATGGATAGGAAATGATTGTAAAAGTTGAGCGCTATTGTATCTTGTGTTGATAATGCATTATCAATAGTGTTCCAATCATATAAGGTTGTATCCCATAGAAAACCATTCATATTCATAGACAGTCGGGCCGCCTTATGCGGCCAAGTGGTTGGGGCAGGACGAACCGTCGTAGTAGATTCAGTAATACAATCCTTGTAGCGCCAATGACCGTTAACCTGTTCGAATGCTGTTAACCGCTCTGCGGCTTCGTCATCTACTGGAATATCTTTCGATTCTTCATTTCGATTAGCCAAGTGAGATAAGATATACTGATGGGAACTTTCATAATACTGCACTGCAGAATCAAGGTCAGGCGTACCCGTTACATATCCCTTTTCATACGCATAGCCTAGGGCCACTCGCGTTAAAGCACGGGTAATATCGTAAAAAAGCACTCGATTTTCCTCTGCTAAAGCCCGATTTTCCTCTTCTAAGACGCGCATCAAGGATTGTACAGCAAATTTGGTATTCTTGGTCACGCCAATGCCGTGAATGCGCATATAGCTAATATATGGCAATGCAAATAAGAATCTATCCTTAGTAGCCGCCATATGTGTCAAATCGGCAATGAGACCCCAGTCGAGGGGAAGATGTCCAATGTGAAAGATATAGCTAAATGCGGCCTGCAAGGCTGCATAGCCTGCATCGTTAAAATTCTTTGTTGCTGCCTGTTGGTACAATTCCGTGGCCTTAACTGGATCATAGGGAATCGTAGCACGAAGCATAGGCTGTTTATAAAAATGGTAATAATAATCTGCAAGTTCTGCGATACACTCCGGCTGTCCTAAATTGGCGCCCTTTGTAAACCAGTTGAACGCCTCTGTAAACTCGCCTTTTTCGTGATGGTCGAGGCCCGTGTAGAGCATCATTGTTGGATTGCCTAGCTCCGCTGCACTGCGGGCAACACGGCGGGCGTTTTCATAATCGCCCTCGTCGATGTAGATATTGCGTAAGTTTCCTTGGAACATAGCTAGTCCTTGATTGAGGGCTTTATTAAACCAGAACTTAGCATGCTCACGTGCTTTTGTTTGCAGTGTTTCTTCGTCCGTTGTGCCTCGCAAAGTGGCAATGCTTTCTCGTAAACCTTTACTGCGAAATGCTCGTTGTAACCGTTGGGCAAATGGAGCTTGCGCTGGTTCTAACAGTTGTTTTGCCGTATCAATCGTACGGTAATCACCCCAGAAAAATACATTACCCATAATATATTGGCAGTATGCATCATTTTGCTCTGCATACTCACAAACGATGCGGAATGCGTCATTAAAGGATAACTGCATGTCTCGCCTCACCGTAGGTGTAATAGAGCCGGCTATGCGGAGTGCTTGCAAAGTACCGATTGGGCTATGGCGACGAATGCTATCATGTAAACATTGATAGGTGCGCATATTATCCTCTGGAAACCCAGACTCGGCCCATGTAAAGCGAGGCCCTGCATACACCCGTGCCAATAAAGCATAGGCATCGCCTAATTCACGCTCCTCAGGAGAAAAGGAATTTTTATATACCTCTTCAGATTTAGACTCGCCAGTACTACCTTGAACAGTAGTAGCATTACGCAACTCATATTGAGAGGGCTTTGTGATACTCGATTGATTATTCACAATCGACTCTAAGAGACGGAGACCCTCTTGCGCCGTTTGTTGATTATAAGACATAAAAATCATGTGGAAGACCTTTTGTAGGCGGTCTGTGAAGTATTGAGCCATAGGCCCTCCTTTCGTTTTTATACAATACACTACTATTATATACCGAATACACAGCTCGTGAAAGGTAGAACCGGTGATGGTGCCTCTGAAAGCCGACACGCTACTGCGCTTCGCGGAGCCCGAAGTCGTTTTCAGAGGCACCATCACCTCCAACTATCTCGTTCTAGTGTTGATTCGGTATATAATAGTAGTGAAATTGATAAAACCCGTTATTGCCCACCCAACCGAGGGAAAGGAGGGCCTACGGCCCGTGCGGAGCCCGAAGTCGTTTTCAGAGGCACCATTACCTCCAACTATCTCATTCTATGTTAATTCGGTATATGATAGTAGTGAAATTGATAAAATCCGTTATTGCCAACCCAACCGTTGGAGAGATAAAAATAATTCTTAGTGATACAGTAGATAGGCATGAAAAAGACACCTAGCAAAAACCGACTTTTGGCCCTTCCTGAAGGGAAGACCCGGCCGACGGAGGATTTTTGCTAGGTGTCTTTTGATTAGCGTTCTAAGTGTTCGCTAAGAATTATTTTTTGATATAGTCACCAAACCATTTATCGTAAATTTTTTGGTATGTGCCGTCTTCTTTAAGTTCTTTAAGTGCTTTGTTAACAGCGTCTTGCAATTCTTTGTTGCCTTTTTTCACGCCAAGAACAGTGCCTGGGGCTTTAGTAGGTTCGCCTACGAGTTTAAGGTCTTTGTCAGCACCTTGTTTGAGGTAGTACATAGCTACTGCGTTATCGATGATGGCGCCATCGATTGTGCCAGCTTTCAATTCCATAAAGATATTGGAGTTGGAGTCCATTTCTTTTACTGTTGTGTTAGGAATGGCTTTTGCCATATCTACAGGAACAGTACCGATTTGAACGCCTACAGTTTTACCAGCGAGTTCGTCCATGTTATGGATAGACGTGTTGTCTTTACGAACCACTGTGATGAAACCGCCTTGATCAAAGTATACATCGGAGAAGTCCAATGCTTTTTCACGTTCTGGTGTTGCGTTGATGCCTGCTGCGATCATGTCGATATCGCCAGATTGAACTGCTGGAATCAAAGCATCAAAGCCCATGGATTTGAATTCCATTTTAAGACCGATTTTTTTAGAAATTGCTTCGGACAAATCAACGTCGAAACCAACGTATTTATCGCCATCAGTGAATTCAAATGGTGGGAATGTAGTTTCAGAACCTACACGCAACACACCCGCTTCTTGTGTCATTTTGCTTTTTTCACTGCCACAACCAGCCAATAGACCCATAGCAGCAACGGCTACAAGAGCGATGGCTGTCAATTTTTTGAAATTAAACATAGTATCCTCCTAGACCATATTACAAACATGTACATTTATACATCTGTTTATATTGTACGGAATTTTGAATCAATAGGCAATAACATTGTATAATTAAGAGTGAACGAATTGAAAAATAGAGGAGGGCTTATGTCTCTTACCAAATTATTTGCAACTGCTTGTGAAAGCTTCGCCCAAGAGGCTTTCACCATTAATTATACATTGGCGAAGAATCCAGAACTGTCTAGTCATGAATTTAAGTCTGTTAAGACAATCGGTGCTATCCTTGAAAAATACGGTATTCCTGTGACCTATGAGTTCTGTCGCTTGCCGACTGCTTTTAAGGCGTCTGCTGTGAAAGTATATAATCCTAAAGGGCGTTTAGCCATATTATGTGAATACGATGCGCTCCCAGATGTGGGCCATGCGTGCGGCCATTGTGCTAGTGGGTCTATGAGTGTACTGGCGGCTCTTGCATTGCATAAGATGCAGCAAAAAGGCGTAGCTTTCAACATGGATATCGACATCATTGGAACCCCTGATGAGGAAGCGATGGGCTGCAAGGTAGATATGTGCAATGCTGGCGTGTTCAAGAATTACGATTTTGCCATTATGGTGCATCTTGATGGCGAAGAAACGCGGCCGAATTCACAATTCTTAGCCCTCGATTGTTTCCGTGCTACATTTCACGGTAAACCGGCCCATGCAGCTGGTGAGCCTTGGAATGGCATCAATGCGGTAAACGGCGTGCAACTCGCCATCCATGCCATGGATATGCTGCGCCAACAAGTGCGTCCAGAGTCGCGCATCGGCACGTGGATTATTAATGGTGGTACCGCATCTAATGTCATTCCTGCGACTGGCGAATTAGAGGTTACCGTGCGTCATACAGAACGTGACTATTTGAACGATTTATCTGAACAGATTAAAAAAATCTTTGAAGGTGCTGCCCTTTGTACAGGTACAACAGTAGACGTTGAGTTTTACGGTAACCCTTACGATGATATGAACCAAAACTATCGTGGCACACACCTCATCGAGGACGTGATGACCGACATGGGACTCGATTTTGAACCAGGTCCAGCAGATATTGGGGGCAGTTCCGATATCGGTAATGTCAGCTATCAATGTGCCGCATTCCATCCTAAATTGCGCTTGGCTGGCCCAGATAAGGTGTGCCACGCCAAAGAATTTGCGGACGCTATGCTGGAACCAACCATTGAGCAAACCATTTTAGATGGCGCCAATATCATTGGTCGTACATTGTTGCGATTAGTGGAAGATCCAACTATCTTAGAAGAAATTGTGGCTGAGTTTAATGCAACTAAATAATTCTCATCTACATATAATATTACTAAATAGTTTCTAGCTGATGGGAATAGCGCTAAATAAAATGTTTCCTGTATCTGTCTGGAGAACTGTAATATCGCAGATAGAATTCGTTTCCTCTTTCAGAATTGCTGATAATAGATGATAATGGAACATTGCCATTTATAAAACTACGATTTTTGGTAAAATAAGTGCCCACCTCAATGTCGTGGTGGTAGAGTGCCCATACCACGTTATTTCCTGCGATGACAGGAATGTATTTAAACTCAAGATATTCAAATAAACTAGCTATGGTGATGCCGTCTGGTACGGTATATTCTTCGCGATGATGACTCATATCATCGGCCGCACAAACGGCATCTCGATCGATAATTATACGCATATGATTTCACATCCTTTGAAATAGTCATTCTACAGTCTTATGTGATTATCTATATTGTACATCAAGTAAAATTTATATTGTATTAAAGGAGGTTTTATGTCCGCATCTGAACCATTAGACATTAAAAATTATATAGGCCTTACTGGTGATACACCGATTCGATTCATCGCGTCCGACGTGGATGGCACTTTAGTGAACGACGCGAAATTCGTAGATCCAGAGGTGGTCAATGCGGTTCGTGCCGCTCGTGAAAGCGGTATCCGCGTGGCCATCGCATCGGGCCGTGCGTGGCATGAGATGGACGATGTCATCGAGGCCATGCCGTGCTTGCGATACTTTGTGTGCACCAATGGTGCCTATGTCATGGATAAAGAAGAACAAAAGGAACTCGTTCACATTACTCTTGATAAAACTCGCGCCATAGATTTAGTACGAAAACTAATGACCTATGGTGTGTTTGTAGAGGTTTATGTGAAAGCCGAGATTTTCGGTCAATACCCTGTTGTTGGTAACGAGACCGCGCAAGCAGAACATTTCTTTAGACCGAATATTAGACCTTTCATTTTAAAAACACGTACCATGGTGCCTGATTTAATAGCCCATTTAGAATCGTTACCAGAGGGACCGGAGAAAATCCAAATCTTTTACGGCGATGAACGTATACGCGAACGCATCCTAGCTGATTTGCGGGATGAGTTCCAAGGTGCAGCTATAGATGGCAAAGGGCGCGAACGCTTTTATGATGTTCTTGAATCGAGTGAAGGCAATTTAGAATTTGTGTTACCTCATACGACAAAAGGCACAGCTGTAGAGGCCTTGGCGAACCATTGGGGCTATACGCCTGACGAGGTGATGACCATCGGCGACAGCGAAAATGATCTATCCATGATTCGCTTTGCCAGCGCCAGCGTGGCTATGGGAAATGCACGAGATAATGTGAAAGCTGCCGCCCGTTATAAAACGACAGATAATAATCACTATGGCGTAGCTCGTGCACTATATTCGGCTATTGCGTATAACCGTGAGCTGGAAAATAAATAGAAATACTAAGTGGCTAATAGAAATACTAAGCTATTAAGGGACATACTAGTCTACTAATAGAAATACTAAGAGGCTAATGGAAATAGTAAGCGGATAATGGATAGATACTATATCTTATGATTGATAAAGAGGTGATGCAGTATGGGAAATCTAAAATTTGATATAGACGATACCTGCGTGAAATGTGGGGCTTGTGCTGAAGATTGTCCTACGCAATGCATTACCAAAGGAACTACAAAATTTGTCATTGGCAAGGGCTGTATTAGTTGCGGTGATTGCTATTCAATCTGTCCCGTTGGGGCCGTGAAGATACATAAGCTAATTAAAGATACTACAGGCCTGAAGTAATCTAGCATGGGGACGTGCAATAGGTCTTCTGGAAAAATAGTACAAGCCTGAAGTAATCTAAAATCCGAACATTAAAAACTAATTTATAACTTTCATACGGAATATATGGAGTACATATTGTTCCTATGGTATAATAAAATGTAATGAAATTTAGCGTTTTGCTTGTAAAACGCACCCCCCAGTACAGGAATGTATGGACATTATAAATTGGTGAATATACTTTCACAAATAGATGCATACGGAGGAACTATGGAAAACAAGGAATTTGTTATTGTCGTCGATTTTGGCGGTCAATATAATCAGTTGATTGCACGCCGTGTTCGTGAAAATCATGTATACTGCGAAGTATATCCATACAACAAAGCATTAGAAAAAATTAAGGAATTGAAGCCGCAAGGTATCATCTTCACTGGTGGCCCTAACAGCGTGTACGAAGAGAATTCCCCTAAAATTGAAAAGGAAATCTTTGAACTTGGCATTCCAGTTCTTGGCATGTGCTATGGTATGCAATTTATGGCGCATACATTGGGTGGCGAAGT
>OGGO01001119.1_pt1 | contig 16167 bp, 33 predicted proteins | sample 1571231 | NCBI WGS metagenome assembly OGGO01 (sample SAMEA2582036, study PRJEB24529) | metagenome | biome: Human gut stool | place: China | collected 2011 | reverse complement strand
TTATGTACAAAACTATCAAGCTACATTCTTACAAGGCGGTAGTAATTTGTACTTGCTAGGCGATCAGATTGTTTCACCTAAAATTACTTACTACGGCAACGGACATATTGAATACAACAGGGAATTGTTGAGAGATGGTACTGCTGGACAAGCAACATCTTTAGAAATCTATGTAGATAGAAATTATACTGGTGCGTTAAAAACTGGTGATGTACATTCTCCGTTTACACATTTAGCTGATGCGGTACGATTTATTAATAATGAAAAGTATGCAGCAGTAACAGTTAAATTGAGTGCTGGCGATTACACAAGACCAGATGATATGGGAGATATCGATAAGGCACATACAGAACTAGCTTTAAAGAACATAAATAATAAAGTAATGTTCATGACAAATGGTAGTGGTCAAGCTAATTTACCACCATTAAATATCGAGTTATGCAGGTCTATTTATTTTAAAAATGTAACTCTAACTGGTGTTAGTGGTGCATATAATCGTAAAGTACAAATCTATGATAGCGGTGTTACTTTTGATAAATGTAAATTAGATAGCGTTAAAAATCCAGTTGTAACAAGTGGTGATAATGTAGTGATACAAACACAAGGTGATAGCAATCTAAAATTAACTGATGTGAATTTTATTGGTGGATGGGCTGCATTGCAAGTTGTTGGTGGAATGGTGTTATTGACTGGCACGGAAAATCATTGTAGCACTAGTCATGCATATGTATTGACGAGTGGATATATTATGGTTGAAACACCGTTTATTGAAAAGAATAACGTACATAAAGGTGATAGTAGCATTGCTAGTGAGGCTGGAACAATTGTATTTAAGGCGGTTAAGAATGTAGAGTCAATGCCTAAAGGGTTAGCATCAGGCACTATCATTCCAGCAAAAAATACAAACTTTCCACAAATTACACAATTTATCGCTACTAAATCATCACCAATAGCCAATTTTGTATACTCTATTATAGATACTACGAAACAAACTGCACCGCAGTTTACAGGTCAGATTGGTTACAACGGCGAAGAGGTGTATTTTGGCATCAATGGTAAATGGGTAAAAATTAGCAATTAGGGGAGAATAAATGATAGAGGTTGTATTAGCACCTTTCATAGTAGAGGGGTTCAATGTAGTAGAGGCGGTGCGAATATCACTAGCTATATTTACGAGTGTTGTGTTAGTTTTTGTTGATACATTGTTGCGTGTCTTAGTCGAGGCACGCAACTACAATCTAGCTACAAACAGAGAAATTACAATCAAGAATACTATTCTGGCTATGGTATGGCGAGGTTGGGCGCCAGTCGAGATTAATGGCAAAATACATAGATTTCTAGTAAGTGGAAAGCTAAGGGCAGATATGACTAAGAAGTTAGTTAAATCTTATCCTTGGCTTTTCTTATTGTCATTTATCTTATTGATACTGCCTGATGTAGATGTTCCTATGTTGGGTAGAATTGATGTATTCTTATCAACATTAATGTACTTAGTACCTATCTTAGTTGAGTTAGCAAGTATTGTAGAGAACATGATTGAACTTGAATTTGTGGAAAGTGCGTGGTTTAAACGTGCGATGAGTTTGGTTAAAGAGTTGATAGCGTTCGTTAAATCAATAAAGGATGCGATTAAATGAAGATACATTATGAGGATACTATAACCTTAGTAGCACTAGCGACTGCATTAATCATGACTATTTATCTTGAACAAAAAGACTTGGCAAGTGTAATAGTTGGTGTATTAGGCGGTTATATTGGCGCTACAGGTGGTGTTAAGCGTTCCCAATATATGAATGGTGGCAGCAATGACAAAGAAAAGGAGTAATTAGAATGGCTGAATTAGGGCAGTTGAGTGCTGAATATGAAAGTAATGGAGATCCAGCGTGTGTATCGAGCGGCATCAATGATGCTGGCGGTATATCTTATGGTACGTATCAACTAGCAAGTAATTGTGGTAGCGTTGATGCGTTTCTTGGTTGGGGTTTAAAACAAGGTGGTTTTTACACGGACTACGCAAGAGCATTGATTGATAGCGGTGAAATCAATTCTGATGGTTTTATTGCTAAATGGCAAGAGTTAGGTACACTTGATGCGGTAGGTTTTGAACAGATGCAACATGACTACATTAAAAGTGCTTACTACGATGTAGCGTGTGAGTATCTAAGACAGAATATGTTTAATGTGGAAAAACATTCCAATGCATTAAAGGATGTAGTGTGGAGTAGAGCGGTACAATATGGTACTGGTGAAATCGTTAATATGTTCAATGATGCATTGAAATTAATGGAAAAGGCATTAGGTATTGAATTACCAAACCTATCCTACATTGATGATAAGCGGTTTGATTATGACCTAATCGCTGGTATCTACGATACGTGCATGAGCCTTGAATGGAATAGTAGCGTATTAAGGGAAAGCCTAAACAATCGATTTGCGGATGAGAAATTCAAAGCGTTAAAAATGCTAATGGAAGAGGTAGAGGGGGTATAAGAGCGTGTTTATACTTAGTCAGATACTAACTTATATCAAAACACATAAACGCACCGTACAAGTGCTAATTCCGCTATTAGTGTTTGTATTCCTTTGTGTAGGGTGTTATCATCTGTACAATAAAAGGCAGATTGAAAAACCTGTTGTGGTAACTCAACAACAAGCTAAATCTCCAAAGGAATTGGCCAAGGCAATTCATGTAACGGAACAACAAGCGAAAGAGGTTATTTCCATTAAGGAAAGAACTCAACCAGTAGCGACTTACTACACGCAAGCACCTACAGTAGAAAAGGCTGCAGAAAAAGTTAAACAGGATATTGAACATAGCAACCCTAATGTATCTAAAGTAGCAACAGAAAAATCTGATAGGACTGCGGTAGTTGCTAATATTGATGAACAGAAAGTAGATGTATATAAAATAAATCTAAACAAAGAACATAAAATAAAAGCTGGTGTTACTGTGATTGACAAGAAAATATATGAAACTATCGGCTATCAAGCCGGTAGAGTTGAAATGCTAGGGCATTTTGAGGGAACACAATTCAAAGGTGGTAGTGTACTTTATACAGTAAAGGCATGGTGATCTAATCTATCTCCGAGTTGCACGGCTTGCAACAACAGTTGTATATGAAATTGAGGGTAGCGTAATTGCTACCCTCTTTTTTATTTGTAAAATTTTAAAATTACCCCTTGTGCTTACATCGAATTAGATGTATAATGTAATCAAAGATAAGGAGTTGGTTACATGAAATTTGAAGATGTAATGACATCGGCAGAGGCTGCAGAACGATGGGGTGTAAGTCCTGTTACCGTAAAACAAGCGTGTTCAGGGCAACGGAACACACCACCAAGATTTACAAAAGATGAGTGCAGAAAATCAAAAGGAACATGGTTGGTTACTAAACAAGGAATGGAAAGGGTGTACGGAATGGAACAAATTAAAATGACAGTAAAAGATTTGTATGATTATATTTGTGCTAACAATACTATTGATGATGTGGTAGATATGAATGATCTACAAGAAGATGGATACAAAAGATTAAGACGTGCATTAGATTGGAATAATATTCCTGTTCTTCCTGAAACCTCAAATATAACTGGTTGGGGTGAACAAACCGCAATATTCAGAAGTCAAAGAATTTTCGATTTATTTATGGAAATATGGAACCCATCAGAAGAGTATAAAAAGGAAACCGCAGAAGATTTAAATAATATCTAATAATAAGAGGGCAGCAAAATTGCTACCCTCTTTTTTGTTTCCGTCAAAAATTCGTCAAAAACTGATTTTGAAATATGATATTTTCTGCTATTGGTTTTACTAAACCACGATATAAAACTTTGATTATTACGATGTATTTTGAAATTTGAAATAAATTAATAAGATATAACCTTTTATGATTGATAAAGATGAAAGTATAAAGAAATGCTTATTTACTGTGTATTTTGTGTATGCTGATTTCAATTCGTCAAAAATCGTCAAAAAAATTATTTAAAAATATTAGCAACTGCATTTGATGCTGCTGCTTTCATTTCATCGTTATAATGCACATAGGTTTTCATAACCATTTGTGGTGTATCACCAAGTAACGATGATACAGTTTTTACATCAAGTCCATTCGCTAATAACTTTGTAGCGTAGGTATGTCTTAGGTTATGTGCTGATAGATTATCTCCAAAGCGTTTTAGATATGTGTTTATTTGCCATTTAACACCATTCTTTTTGTATGGGTTCAAAACTAAACCATATTCAAATTCTAATTCATGTGATTTGTACTCTATAAGTATATTCTCCAGTATAGGCGGAATTGGCAAAATTCGTACCGAATTGGCGGTTTTGGTTTTCTCAAAGGTGATAACACCTTTACGGAAAGAAAGTTGCTTATTGACGTGAATTTGGCGATTTTCTAGGGATATATCATTCCAAGTTAGTCCGTACACTTCACTAAATCTCATTCCAGTATATCGTGCTATTTGTAAAAAGTAATATGCTTGTGGATATTTTTCACGCATATACTTGGCGAATTGGTTTAAATCTTCATCAGATATTGTATGGATCATATTCTTTCGTTCAATACGTGGCAACCTAACACCATCACATGGGTTATCCGAAACTATCTTGTATGGGTTGATAGCAATATAGAATATCCTTTCCACAACCTTATAATACGAGTTAATGGTAGTAGGTGATGTAGCCATTTTATTTACCGCATTTTGAATGTGTAACGGCTTAACATCTGATAACTTCATATCGTGTATAGACTTGAAAGCACACACCGCATGGCGATACATAACTAATGTATTGTGCGTAACGTGTGCCTTTTTTATTTCAAGGAACATATCCGCAAACACTTTGAAAGTTATATTTTTTAATTCTGTATCTTTAGTGAGTAGTGCGGTTTTGTCTAACTCTTTAACTATAACGTGTCCGTATTCCTTAGCCTCACGTTTAGTTTTGAAGCCTTGTTTCGATTTCTGCTTCCATTTATAGCCGTCTTTATAAGCTACAATGATTTGAAAGCCTCTGTCTTTTTTACGTATTGTAAAGTTGTATTGCATAATGTACCTCACAATATATGCGTGTAGAAGTTTATTCCATCAAACTCTATTTCCCTTGCGTGTGCCATGCGTTCTAACAAATCAATATTAGCGTGGCTGAACATATCATCATTTAATATATGACCTATCTCATGTAGTATTCCTTTACGTTGTACATCAATAGGTTTATCACTATTAACTAAAATGGTGTAAGTACCATCATCGTTTAGTTTTAATACCGCATTTTGTGTAGGTCTTAATTTTGTGTAAATCAAAACTATATTCATATACATTCCCCCTTATGGGAGTATTGTACATAAAATAATGTGTATAATTTTTCGCATTATTTATTGGTGATTGAGTGGAATATCCAAACCAATACAGAGGTTAGCCATATAGATATTGACGATGCTATGCCTATACTTAATACAAAATTAGGCTTGTAATTGATAAATAATACATTTAGTAGAATTGAAATGATTAACCATGGAACAAAAACACTATAAGGTTTATTTTGCTTAGAATAGAATAATATAAATAATATAGTAGCTACGATACCTACAACACCTGCAACAGTAGGATAACCAAAGAAATAAGCCACTATAGATATAACAGAGAATAGTAATTCCATATTATTTGCCCTCACGTTTCTTTAACATTTCAATAGTATTTATTACAAAATCAATATCATCTTTTGACATATCTTTGCTTGCATCGAATAGCAATTTAAGATTAGGGTTATCTTTTACTGCTTGTGCGTATTCTGTAACAGATGGATCATTATAATATGGTTCTTTGTTAGAATATTTATCTTCTATTAAATCAGCTTTATTAACTCTAAAGTAATTGGCCAATCTTTCAATCTTATCAATGCGTGGATAGTTATCACCATTTAACCAACTAGCAAGAGTTGTATATGACACGTTGTTATCATTTGCTACTTCATTTCTAGTCTTATTATATAAATTCATATAATATCTTAGGTTTTTAGCGAATATTTCTTTATTTCCTAAATCACTCATTGTTTTTACCTCACTGTGATTTTTAAATTTTTTATTTACTATCTATATCATATATTTAAACTGTAAAAAAATCAATTATTTTTTTGGAATTTACAGAAAAACTGTTGACTTTACAGTTTAACTGTAATACAATGCAATTAAAGAAAAACGAAAGCGAGGTGATAAATTGACACAAGAGTTTTTCGTACAAGATGGAATGACATTAAAAGCAGCGAGAGTAAACGCAGGACTAACGCAAAAGAAAGTAGCGAATATACACTAATCAATTACGAGAAAGGAACATCTTCTCCAACAGTCCATGTGTTAAAAAAAATCGAAGATTTATATGGTGTTCCGTACCACAGAATTATTTTTCTGTAATATTTTTTTTACACTAAAATTACAGTTTAACTGTAATTTCTATAGGAGAGTGATATATGAGTGAGGTTGAAAGTTTAGTTTACACAGTATCAGATGTAGCAAAACTTTTTAAATGCACAGAAACAAGTGTATACAACATGAGAAATCAAGGCATACTTCATCAAATAAAAGGTGTAGCTGGAGTTAGGTTCAGCAAAAAGGAAGTTGAAAGCCTGTTAGGACTAGATGATGAATACACAACAATGGCATATAGAAAGTTGAAAGCAGAGGTTGATAGCTTACAAATACCTAAAAAATGAAATAAAAAAAATCACTAGCCAAATGCTAGTGATCGTAAGAGAGGAGTTATAGATATGTTTATTAACAATCGATTTAATGAAGCCATCGCCTGTGCTGGCATGAAAATTAGAGAAGAACATTATGACTACATCGAAACAATATTTGATGAAATCACACCATATGGTTGGGAATGTCATTGTGCCGATGGTCAACGAATGGAAGAAGAAAATACTTCCGATGTACTCCGTAGACATTACGGAAAAGTTGGTTCTCACGAAAGAGTGTTTGGGTTCTGTTACAACCCAGTTTAAATAAGGAGTTGGTAAATGATTAAGTTATGTTACGCACTACGCACCATTGCAGCGATATTAGTTGTTGGTGGAATGGGAAGTCTACAGTTGGACACGATAGATTTTTGGACATTCTTTTGTCAAACAATGCTAGGCATGGTGATGTGGTTATTAGTTGGGTATTGGTTAGATGATATTCAATGTTACAAAAATAAAAAAGTCCGCTAGTGAAAAGTGTAGAAGAAGTTTAGCGGACTTTGTGTAGAGATATTGGAAAATACTCTACTTGTATTTTAACACAAGGAGATTTTGAATGCCAAGTTTATATGAACTAAATAAAGATTATAAAGAGTTGCAAGCGATGTTAGAGGTGGCTGAAACCGAAGAGGATATGCAAGCCATCCAAGATACTTTGGATATGTTAGATTGCAGTATCGATGAGAAAATCGAAAATACTGCAATGTTTATCCGCAACCTAAAAGGTGATATTCAAGCGTTTAAGGATGAGTCCAAACGGCTAAGTGCTAAAGCTAAGACTTTGGAAAATATGACAGAACGATTGAAAAATAACATTGATCATGTCATGAAAGAAAACCAATTAACAGAAAAGAAAGTTGGACAATTCAAATGCTACTACAAAGCAAGCGAAACAGTAGAAATTGATGATTTGTATGCATTGCCTGATGAGTTTAGAAAAACAACAATTACCGCTGATAAGGTAGCAATCAAGAAAGCAATCAAGGCAGAACAAGAAGTAGCTGGTGCAAGAATTGAAACACATATGAATTTACAGATTGGTTAGGTGAATGATGAAGTTTAGAGCATTAAAAGCAAGTGAGATAGATTGCAGAATACAATCTATAGGACAAAACAAAACAGGAGCAGTTGGAACAACAATTCTTTTATATAAAGATGCACGTGTTGATATGAATATCCTTGATGAAACTGTAGGTGCTATGAATTGGCAACGTGAACATTCTGTAGTCAATGGCAACTTGTATTGTACGATATCGATTTGGGATGAAGTAAAAGAACAATGGATATCTAAAAGTGATGTAGGAACAGAGAGCAACACGGAAAAAGAGAAAGGACAAGCATCTGATAGTTTTAAAAGAGCTGGTTTTAACTGGGGTATCGGTAGGGAATTATACTCCGCACCATTTGTATATATTCAACTTGATAAATCGGAATATACAGAAAGGAACGGAAAGCTAACATCAAACGCAAAATTCAAAGTAAAAGACATTGCCTATGATGAAAACAGAAATATTGTGCGGTTAGTTGTTGTAGATAGTAAAGGGAAAGTACGTTTTACCTTTGGTGAAAATACACAACAACAAACACAAGAAACTGTTTACAACTGGCAAACACTAAAAGCTAGAGCCACACAAGGCGGTATTAGCGAAGATGAATTGAAACACTATCTAAAAGAAACACTAAAAGTTAATGAGTCAAAAGACATGACACAAGAACTTTATCAACAAGCGTTTAACTGGGTGAATGCCCAAAGGTACGCTAAACGATGAAGTGGACTACAAGCAACATTGAACTGTTACGTTCGCCACTAGGTGTAATGGTAGTAATACCAGCACCACATGACAATGATCTATCAAAGATTACTACTGACAAAGAGTACACAGTAGAAATCAAACGTAAAACTAAATCAAGAAGTCTAAATGCCAATTCTTATTGCTGGCTCATAGCACAGAAGATTGCAGTTGAGTTAAGCAAAAATAGCTACACAACAAAAGAAGATGTATACAAAAAAGCTATAAAGGACTGTGGGCATTTCACATATGTTCCAGTCCGTGAGGATGCAGTCGAACGCTATATTCAAATATGGCAAGCACATGGTATCGGATGGCTGGCGGAAGATGCTGGCGAATGCCAAAGTCTAAAAGGGTATCACAACATAATGTGTTACCACGGTTCATCGGTATATACAACTGCAGAAATGCAACGGCTTATTGATTGCTTGGTTGATGAGTGTAACCAGCTTGGAATAAAACTTGATGATAGCGATTATATCCAATCATTGGTTAAGGGGTGGGAGAGTGAACAAAAGAAAACGTGAGGATGAAAAACTATATTCAGTAACACGAAAACAAGCCTATGAACGTGATAACGGACAATGCGTTATATGTGGATATAGAGCGGAACAATGCCATCATATAGTGTTCCGTTCACAAGGCGGTTTAAGTGAATTAAGAAATCTAGCTTGCTTGTGTATGCAATGCCACAATCAAGCACATGGAGTGTTCGCAAAAGAGATACGCAAGCACTTATTAGAGGAAGTAGAAAAGAGGACAGATGAGTATGAAGAAAATCAATGTAGTTGAACTTTATGTATATAAACGAATTGAAAAGCTAGAAAAAGAAAATGGTAAATATGATTTTAATACTAAAGTAATCGAAGAATTGAAAGATGTACTAGATGTAATTCATCAAACGCACTTTCAACCTAAGGAAAGCGTTGCGGTAGAAGAATACAAAGAAACTGCTTGCGACCACGTTTATGGTAGATAGTGCCTATGAGCGAACCAAAACGATATTTTTGGTTGAAGTTGCATAAAGACTTTTTCCAAAGAAAAGAAATTAAACGATTACGAAAGATTGCAGGTGGTGATACCTATACAATTATCTATCTCAAAATGTTACTACGTTCAATAATGAGTGATGGAAAACTTTACTTTGATGGACTTGAAGATGATTTTGCATCAGAACTCGCATTAGATCTTGATGAAAAAGAAGAGAATGTACAAATAACAATACAGTACTTACTCAAAAGCGGACTACTTGAAATGTGTTCTGATGAAGAATACTATCTACCAGATACAAAAGATAGTACAGGGTGCGAAACTGCTGCAGCTAGCAGAATGCGTAGGTGTAGAGCCAAAAAGGATAAGTTAGAGCGTAACAATGTTACACCGATGTTACAAAATGGTTACGGAGAGATAGAGAAAGAGTTAGAGATAGAGTTAGAGATAGAGTTAGATACTAAGGCGAATAAATCGCCTACCAAAGCTAAACGCTTTGTTAAACCTACTCTATCTGAAATCGAACAGTACTGCATTGAGAGAAATAACAATGTAAACGCTGAACAATTTTATGACTATTACGAAAGCAATGGTTGGAAAGTAGGCAAAAACTCCATGAAAGACTGGAAAGCAGCGGTCAGAACATGGGAGCGTAGCGAATACAGAAAACCTAATTCTAAAAAGAATAGCAAGGAAGATGCAATCAACGTAGTTAATAACTTGATGAATAAGTTAGGGGGTGTAGATACTGAACAACCAACAACAGACTTTGAAAGCACTATCGATGTTACAGATAGCGTGGTCTACTGATATGTCAGAACAACGCATGATGTTGTATGTAACAAAGTTATCTAACGTAAACCCAGTTACGTTAGAACAGGCAATAAGCAATCTGATTGATAGATGTAAATTCTTACCAACGATTGCAGAAATCAGAGAGGAGTGTTCCGCATTAAGCGCCTTTGTAAATGCACATGAGGAACTACCAATCGCACAAAGCGAATGGGAAAAAGTCATTAAAGCGGTAGGTGCTTATGGTTTTGAACATGGCAAAGAACATTTACAAGGTATAACCTTACAAGCTGCAAATACTATATGGTCTTCGTTTAACCCTAGAATGGGGAGTGAATATAACGAGGCAAGTTGTAGATCACAATTCATTAGATGTTACGAGCAACTGGCGGAACGTGAAACACACCGCCAGCGGATGGCAAATTCAATCAAAGACAATCACTTGCTACTTAAAGCAAGGGAGAAAGCAGAAAAGGAACGAGCGTTACTCAATGATGGTCAGAAAAAAATTGAAATGACCGCTACAGGAAACTTGGTAGAGGTAGCAAAAGAACCAGTAGATGTAGCAGAAATAATCAACAAAAGCAAAATATCTGATAAAGGAAAAGAGTTATTGAAACAAGCAATAGGGGGATAGATGAAAGAAAGAGTGAAAGAGTTTGATGTAAGTGTAAACGTTAGCTTTAACGTTAGTTTTCAAGTCATGGCAACTAGCGAGGCACAAGCAAGAGTAAAGATTGAAAACTTGCTTGAAATTATGAGGAATGAGGCAACAGTCGATTGCCACATTCACAAAAACTACGATGTGTTTGTTGATGAAGTTGAAGCTGAACTAAATCAAATCAGTTATTGGTAAGGGGCGGTAACTTGTTAAGTAAAAAACGAAAGATGGTAATCACGATTGAGATACCTTTAAACGTGGAAACACAAGAAGAGGCAACTCAACAAATGCAAATGATTATGAAAGCAGATGCAAGAACCTTTGAAAGCCTAGAGGAAATCATCAAGGTATATAAAGGTACGATGTGCATCGAGCAAAAGATTTAAAGGAGTAAAAAATGAATACAGTACAAATTATGGGTAACTTGGCACGTGATCCAGAGGTTAGATATACACAATCTGGAAAAGCAGTAGCCACATTTATAGTAGCAGCAAGCAATACATACATTGATAGCAATAACGAAACAAAAGAACAAACTGCTTTTATCAACTGTGTGGCTTGGGGAAAGCTGGGTGAAAGCATTGGTAATTTGCGTAAAGGCAATAGGGCGTTTGTAGAGGGTAGACTTCAAACACGTTCATACGAAACACAAGATGGACAAAAACGATATGTAACGGAAGTAGTAGCTAACTTTATTGGTACATCACTAACGAATGATGAAACTGCATCTAGTAACTTTGATAGCTTTGAAAACAATGGCAGCGATGAAAATGTTCCATTCTAAGGGGGTGTAAATATGGTTGAGTTATTAGTTGTGATGAATTGCGGAACGGCTACATATAAAACAGAAACATTTAAAGATAAAAAAGATTTTATGGGTGCTGTGAGGAATGTGGAAATAGGAAATACAATGTTGATTTGTTTTACAGATGAACTAGGAAGATATATTGTAGTACCTCCAACTAATTGCGTTATTGAATGTACTGATTGTTAGTGGTGAGTGATGAAAATACTTGATGCTTGTTGTGGCAGTAAAATGTTTTGGTTCGATAAGGAACACAAAGAAACTGTTTATATGGATAACCGCACAATAGACACAACGCTATGCGATGGTAGGAAGTTGATTGTAAAACCTGATGTGATTACAGATTTCCGCAAGATGCCTTTTGAGGATGAAAGTTTTCACCTTGTGGTGTTTGACCCACCACACTTATTAAAAGCTGGCGATAAATCATTCTTAGCATTGAAATATGGGCGATTAGAAGAAACATGGCAAGAAGATATAAAACAAGGACTATCGGAGTGTTGGCGAGTGTTAAAACAAAATGGAACACTAATCTTTAAATGGAATGAGGAACAGATTACATTGCCAATGGTAAAACCTTTGTTACCACATGAACCGCTAATTGGCCAACGTAGGGGAAAGACAATATGGTTAGTGTTTTTTAAGGAGTAAGTATCAAATGGATGCACCATGTAAGGGTTGCGAATACAGAGAGGTAGCTTGCCACGTTAAGTGTCCAGCTTACCGAATGTACAAACGCAAAAGGGAAACGATGCAAGAAAACACAATCAAACAGAATGATGTAATAGCGTACCTTGGGGATAACGTAAAGAAAGTAAAGCATCGCATGAGAAAAGCAAAGTATGGGTGTATGGTGATTGATTAGAGGTGAATGGGAAAGAGGATGCATATATGGGGGTTATTTGATGATGGCAACGGCTGCTATCGTCAAGCGGTAGATGAATATAACGTGAATATGGGGGGGGCAACACACAATCACATCAATAGGAATTGGTGATGCGTGTATCAACCAAGACCTTGCAGTTAATACGCTACATAAACCTAACGCATTATGGGAACAGTTGGACAAGCTAGATAGACCAGATGTTATTCTAGCTAGTCCACCGTGTGAAAGTTGGAGCGTAGCAAGTGCCATGAAAGGTGGCAATGCGTGTTGGAAACAAGAAAAGGATATGACTATCAACTTGTTTGGTGAATATGAACAAGGAAGTAAATTCACAATCAGAAATAAAGCTGATTATGAGAACTACCAATTTAAGTATGACAAGTCATTCTTAACACGCATCAATGGTGAAATGTGTATTTATAACACATTGAAAATCATTGAGCGTTATCAACCTAAAGTATTCGTGATTGAAAACCCAGCATATGGGCGGATATGGGAATACATTAAAAATGTAATAGGGTTCGATGTACCTTATGAAAATCTAACCTATTACAACAACTACGATTATCCAGTTAAGAAACCAACAAAGTTTGGTAGCAATATCGATTTGAAGTTATTAAAAGATAATGTTAGGAACAACATTAAATTTGAAAGCATGAATATCAAAGGTGTTAATCGATATAACACAAGGTCGCATATTCCGTTGGAGTTAGTAAAAGATATTTTAAAGAGGTGTGAACAATACGTAGAGGGATGAGTGAATGACAGAACAAGATATTCAAGATGCATTAGGACGGCACCTATTTCTTAAAAATATATGTATACCAAATGTGATGATGAGGGATAGTGGAAAACCACCTTATGAGGCTGACTTTATCTACTTCAACATAAACACTTTGCATTTAACAGAAGTTGAAATCAAAACTGATATAAACGATTTTAGGAATGATTTCAAGAAAGCACGTTACCATGACAATCACAATGTTATGTATTTGTATTATGCAGTACCTAGAGATTTGTACGATGATCATTATGAAATAATCGATAAAATGCTTGGTGATGCTGGCTTAATCTTAATTGATGAAATAGATACATTTGATTTTCGAGGTAATCTTTACGATTTTGGTGGTTTTGTAAAAAGAGCTAAACGAATAAAAGGTTCTGTTAAATTGAACGAAAAAGAAAAGGAATATTACATGAGAATTGGGTGTATGAAATGGGTGAATAGATAATGCCAATAAACAGTAAAGAAAAAGGTGCTAGAGGCGAACGTATGTGGCGTGATGTATGTAGAGCCAATGGGTTTGATAAAGTACGTCGAACTGCACAATATTGCGGTAATACAGGTGATGTAGCTGATTGTATAGGTTTGCCAAACATCCACCAAGAGGTTAAGTGTGTAGAAAAGCTAAATGTATATGATGCATATAATCAAGCCAATAGGGATGCAAAAGTTGCTGGCAAAGGAGAAATACCTATAGTTGCATGGAAAAGAAAGTATAAGCCATTTTTAGTAGTGATGAGTGCGGATGATTTCTTCCGAATTTATAGAGAAAGTGAGTGGAGTAACGAGAATGGCGGTTAATATGAGTGAGTTTGTGCCAGACAATAACCTTAACTGGTTAGCACTAGCAGCTTGTGTATATGGAAATATAAGTGCTGGTAGAGCGTTGTGTTGTTTAGGTTTGAAAGGCACTAAACCACAGAAAGGATATACACGTGCAAGTGAGTTAGATGGAAATTCATTATTGCGAATGCATAACGCTGGAATGTCATTAAGGGCAATTAGTTATCAAGTTTGTGCAGATTATAAAACCGTGAAAAAAGCGTTAGTTATGTTAGGGGTGGAGTTTTGAAAGAACAAATGAAAGTAAAGTTGGTTAGTGAATACGCACAACTACCAACAAGAGGAAAGGTAAACTCCGATTTACCGCAAGTATCCGCTGGGTTAGACCTATATTGTCCGTTTAGCGTTATGATACCAGCAGATAGCAAGCGACAAATTCCATTAGGTGTAGCAGTTGAAATTCCACCTAATCATATGGGGTTATTAACACCAAGAAGTAGCATGAGTAATACACCACTAAGATGTGCTAATAGCGTTGGGATAATCGATGAAGACTATAGAGGTGAGATTAGCATTGTGTATGAAAATGTATCTTGCAAAAACTACACAATAAATAGAGGTGATCGCATCGCACAACTAATCATCGTTCCGATTAAATTAGTCGATGTGGTAGAGGTAGATGAATTAAGCGAAACAGAACGTGGTGCTGGTGGTTATGGCAGCACAGGAAAATAAATAATGGATAAATTAACTAGAGAACCATTGACTAAAGAACGAGAGTTAGAGTTAAAACTAGCGATTTTACGAATTAATTATGAAAGCGAGATTATAGCCAATAAATTAGAATTTGAAAGATGTTAGTAGGAGTGGTGAATAGATAGTGTGTAGTCCGATTTATACTGTTAAGTTAAGAAAAATTCAATTAGATCACAATGATAAAAAGCTACAACGTATGCATGATATGGAACGTAATGGTGCGTTAATGTGTGCAGCGTTAATAGTGCTATCGATGTTAGTTGTGATTTCATTCGTGGTGTTGTGGTTAATTGTGTAGGTGGTGTTGATATGAAAGATAAAATAGTTTCTACTATTTTGGTAGGAATGCTGGTTTGGAGCTTTGTATTATTGGTTGTTTTTACATTTATGTTGTTATATCCATTGTTTGAGTAAAGGATATGGGCGGTGAAATATCCGCCTTATCATAAGAGGTGAGTAAAATGAACGAAGAAAAGAAAAATGAATTAAGTGTTGGTGAGCCAGAATGGCAGGCTAGATTTCGTGGAGAATATAAACAGCTAAAAGATCGTTACAATAAACTTCACAGAATGATTGTTAAATATGATGCAGGAACCTTAGATTTTAAACCAACTTGTCCTATTGAACTATTGCGTAGACAAAAAGCTGCTATGGGAGAGTATCTAAACATACTTGAAATTAGAGCAGAAATTGAAAATGTGCATGGCTTAGATAGTGATGATAAACCTAAATTAAAAAGCTATATAGTTGAAACTGGGGCATGTGGGTAACTAAGAGGAAGAAAGGTAAATAGAAAATGGTTAGGAGATATGCGAAAAGGGTTAATGAAATTCAAGCTGTGCAATATAACGGCACTAACGTTATGGAAATAGTCGATTTTATTGGTGATGTAATTAGTATTGATTGGTATGAAAACGCATCATTAGAAATCATAACAGATGATGGAAGAATTGAATGTTTTAAAGGTAATTATATTGTTAAAGATCATAAAGGTAAAATTAAAGTTCATGAGGTAAATGAATTCGAAACGACTTATAAAGAGGTAGAAAATTATGATTAATGATGAACAAGGGAGAGAATGGTTACTTCAAAAGTTATATGATGCTGGATGGCGATATATTGTGGTTAATAATCATAAAGACATGTTTTTATCAATCAAAAATCCGTATGCGTATGATAAATATAAG
>OGGO01001116.1_pt1 | contig 16215 bp, 10 predicted proteins | sample 1571231 | NCBI WGS metagenome assembly OGGO01 (sample SAMEA2582036, study PRJEB24529) | metagenome | biome: Human gut stool | place: China | collected 2011 | reverse complement strand
TTTTCCAGACAGTGGTGCAATGCTTTCAGCTGCTCTTCCGAACTTTCCTCTTCACTTAATAGATGCAGAAATTCATCGGATTCCATAATATTAATGGTATAATCCAGCGGAATTTCTTTGTTTTCCTTTCGTAACAGTTGCAGGCAATGGTTCTTCGCCACCCGATAGAGCCACGGCTTGAATGCTTTTATCTCATAATTGATTATTTTAGGTAACAGGTCTTCAAACATCTGCATCACCGCTTCCTGCGCTTGGTCTTCATCTTGCAGATATTTCAGGCAAAGTCCGTACGTCAGCGGGATATAACGGTTGTATAGTTCACCGAAATATTCCGTATCCTCGGACATTATATAATGGGTCAGTAGTTCCTCGTCCGATAGCTTCGATATGTTTCTTTTAAAGAACACAGCTTTTTTTTGCAGTCAAAGATAGGCATAGGAATTAAAAATAGCAACGTGTGGAAGAAAAATAAAAAAAACTTCAGTTGGTTTATGGAATCCGTGTGGAATCTGCATCTCTATAGTAAAAGCGGATTAATTGTAACATTTTAAAAATTAAAAAGATAAAGTTATGAAGACAAATCAACTCAGAGCAATGATGCTCACGGTGATGTTAGTGATTACTACATTGGGTGGTACGGTATGGGCGCAGCCTTTGATCGTAAAGGGAACGGTGACGGACGGATCAGACGGTTCGCCGTTGGTAGGATGTGCGGTGACGGTGAAGGGAACATCCCGTGGAACTGTTACGAACCTACAAGGGCAGTACAGGATTGAAGCAAACAAGGGGGAAACTCTTATCTTCAGCTATATTGGTTTTGAGAAAGTGGAAAAAATCATATTCTCTGCAAAGATGGACGTAAGCCTTATGGCTAGTTCTGATGTTTTGGAAGAATGTGTTGTCGTCGGATACGGCAGCCAGCGAAAGGTAGCTGTTACCGGCGTCATATCAACCGTCAATCTGGCAAGTCTCAGACACCCGTCCGTACGTATGGATGCAGTAAATACGGAAGAATATAAATCAATCAGTGAAAATGGTTTTAAGCAGGTAGGAGAATCTCCGCTTTCTACTTTCTCTATTGATGTGGATGCCGCTTCTTACAGTAATATGCGTCGTATGATCAACAGCGGTACCTTGCCGGTGCCTGATGCTATCCGTACAGAAGAGTTAGTGAATTATTTCTCCTACGATTATGCGAAGCCGACCGGAAGCGATCCGGTGAAGATTACAATGGAGGCTGGTGTTTGCCCCTGGAATGCTGATCATCGTCTGGTACGTATCGGACTGAAAGCAAGGGAGATTCCGACTGACAAACTTCCGGAATCTAATCTGGTATTCTTGATTGATGTATCCGGTTCTATGTGGGGACCTACCCGTCTGGATCTGGTGAAGTCATCTCTGAAGCTATTAGTTAATAACCTGCGTGAAAAAGATAAGGTAGCCATCGTTGTATATGCGGGCAACGCCAGCGTAAAACTGGAATCTACTCCGGGCAGTGACAAACAGAAAATACGTGATGCGATAGACGAACTGACATCCGGTGGCTCTACGGCCGGTGGCGCAGGTATCCAACTGGCTTATAAAGTGGCTAAACAGAACTTCCTTCCTAAAGGAAACAATCGGATCATTCTTTGTTCCGATGGAGATTTCAATGTAGGTGTTTCTTCTGTGGAAGGTTTGGAACAGCTGATAGAAAATGAACGTAAGAGCGGAGTATTCCTGAGTGTGCTAGGTTATGGAATGGGTAACTATAAAGACAATAAAGGTCAGGCTTTAGCAGAAAAAGGGAATGGAAATCATGCTTATATCGATAATTTGCAGGAAGCCAATCGTGTCCTGGTGGGTGAGTTTGGCGCTACGCTTCATACGGTAGCAAAGGACGTGAAGCTGCAAGTGGAATTTAATCCGGCTCAGGTGCAGGCATATCGTCTGGTTGGTTATGAGAGCCGTTTGCTGAAAGACGAAGACTTTAATAATGACGCCAAAGATGCCGGAGAATTGGGAGCCGGACATACGGTGACAGCTTTCTATGAAGTGATTCCCGTAGGCGTGAAGAATGACTACGTAGGAAAGGTAGATGATCTGAAATATCAGAAGAAACAAAAAGAGCCAGTACAGCCGACCGGCTCTAATGAATTGCTGACCGTGAAACTGCGCTATAAAGCTCCGGACAAGGACGTCAGCAAAAAGATGGAAGTTCCCTTTGTGGATAATAAAGGAAATAATGTTTCTTCCGATTTCCGTTTCGCTTCTGCCGTGGCTATGTTCGGTCAGCTGCTTCGGGACTCTGACTTTAAAGGAGCGGCAAGCTATGATAAAGTGATCGGCCTTGCCAAACAGGGACTGAATAATGATGAAAAAGGATACAGAAGAGAATTTATCCGTCTGGTAGAAACTGCCAAAGGGATGAAACGGGAGATAGCGGAAAAGAAGTAATAGTATAGGTTAATTAAAAGGGTGATCAGCATAGATCAATGTATGGTTTCGCATTGATTAGTTCGTTCCATATACGTTTCCCTTTCGTTCGACCTAGGTGGGACTAAACGATCACCTGGGTCGAACTAAAAGATAACCTAGGTGGAACGAATTAGGATTTGCATAAATTTTAAATAGAATCTGCAATGCAATTACTAAGCTATGGACTATAAAAGAGAAACCGCAGATAATCGACGATTACCTGCGGTTTACTTCTGCACGGGAGGAGAGGCTCGAACTCCCGACACCCGGTTTTGGAGACCGGTGCTCTACCAACTGAGCTACTCCCGTGTTTGCGGCTGCAAAGGTAGTATAAACTTTCGAACCAGCAAATATTAGGGTAAATAAATTTCCAATTATTTTAATTTTTCCCATTCATCGGGCTTAAAACCTACCAGAACGAAGCTGTCTGTCACTACTAACGGGCGTTTCACCAGCTTACCGTTCGTTGCCAGCAATGCGATTTGTTCTTCCTCAGTCATGGAAGGCAGCTTCTCGCTCAGTTTCAGCTCTTTATATACCAAACCACTTGTGTTGAAGAATTTCTTTATTGGCAATCCGCTTCGTGGAATCCACGCTTTCAACTCTTCCACTGTAGGGTTATCTTCCACAATGAACCGGTTAGTATACTCAATGTTATTTTCGATTAGCCATTTCTTAGCTTTCTGGCATGTACTGCACGCCGGATATTGCAAAAATAAAGGTGTCATACTATATACTATTTATCGATTAATACCTAATACTTATTACTTAATACCTATTACCTAAATAACCATCTGCAAATCCTGATACATAATCCGATAGGCGGCGGCTTTTTTATTTAATGCAAGCGGGTACGCCCGTGAGGAAGAAGGCATCCGGTAGAGTCTCATCGCCCGTCCTTCAAACACAAATTCGGCATAGTCTCCTACTTTCGGTTCTTCCACTTCCAGTTGTGCACGGAGCGTATCCGTTGCCTTCTGTCCGGTGGTGACGATTGCTCTGCATTCGGGAAGTTGGCGGAGTAATGCGGCAATGTCCGTCGGCTGCACCACTTCCAGAAATTTGTCCGAAGCGTTATCCTGCAGACGCCGGATAGATGAGGCTGTATCGAACAGGGCGATTCCTTTTTCATTCAGGAAGTCAATAATCTGTTCCCGGCAGAATGCTTTCCGCGTATCGTTCAAAAAGTGATCTTTATCTCCGAAAAACAAGAGTCCGACAATGCGCCACATATCATTGTTCAGGTTCGGATAATAAAAATCCATCGACCACCGTTTTCTTTGTGGCGGAAAACTTCCCAGCATCAGCAGCTTTGCTTTTGGCGGGAGAAAGGGTTCTAAAGGATGTTTTTCGATTTCAATCTCCATATTGATGTAATTTCCTACAAAAATAACGAATCTATTCTTTTCCCTCAAAATAGTTACGGAAAAAACAAATTTAAAAATATTTGGCTATTTTTGCACGGAGATGGTGAAAAACAACTTATTGAAATGCTGTTGAAAACAAGAATAATTATAAGTTGCTGTTTTATAAGCTTGTTAGCTTTCTTTGAAGAAGATTGTTATGCTTCACGGCCGGGGTCGAAAGAATGTGTGAAAGTTTCCTCTGCCAGTTTTACGGTAAGGGGGCGGGTCATCGATACCTATGGTGAACCACTTATCGGAGCGACAATCAGAGAGAAAGGCGGAGCGAATGGAACAGTGACAGATGTGGAGGGGAATTTCTTTTTATCCGTTCCGGATAGTGCTGTTCTGCAAATTTCTTTCGTAGGTTACGAGTCTCAGGAAGTCAGTGTAAAGGGTAGGTCAATGCTTGAAATATGTCTGAAAGAAAATATTCTGCTGCTTGACCACGTGATTGTAACTGCTTTGGGGCTTGAAAAGAAAGAATCCTCTTTGGCCTATGCCATGCAAAAGGTGAGGGGAGAAGAACTGAATCGTGTGAAAGAAGTGAATATGATCACGGCTTTGGCAGGAAAGGCAGCCGGTGTGCAGGTCAGCAAGAACTCTTCCGGCATGGGCGGATCGGCGAAAGTCAGTATCCGTGGGGTACGATCGGTGGCCGGTGATAATCAGCCTCTGTACGTGATAGATGGTGTTCCCATGTTAAATTCTACTTCGGAACAGGCTTATTCGGCTATCGGCGGTACGGCAAATGCCGGTAACAGGGACGGAGGCAACGGTATCTCAAATCTGAATCCGGAGGATGTGGAAAGTATCAGCATCCTGAAAGGAGCTCCTGCCGCAGCCTTGTATGGTAGCCAGGCGGCCAACGGAGTCATTCTTATTACTACAAAGAAAGGAAATACCGTAGGACGGAGGGATATTCATTTCTCTACCGGACTGACTTTTGAAAAGGCTTTCTCTCTGCCCGAAATGCAGAACAGCTACGGAGTAAATGATGTAACAGACAGTTGGGGAGAAAAAGAAAATCTGACGGTTTACGATAATTTGGGTGACTTTTTCCGTACCGGACTGACGTCGATCACTTCTGTATCCGTCAACTCCGGAAATGACAAGCTGCAAACATATTTCTCCTATGCCAACACCACCGGTCGCGGCATTCTGAATGAAAATAAACTCTCCAAACACAATATCAATCTGAGAGAGACCGCCGTCCTCTTCAACAGCAGGCTGAAACTGGACGGTAACGTGAATGTCATGAAGCAGACAGTGAAGAATAAACCCGTATCGGGAGGCTTTTATATGAATCCGCTGGTAGGTCTATACCGCTTTCCTCGTGGCGAGGACTTGGCTTATTATAAAGATAACTATGAGCGTTATGACGAGGACAGAAAGCTGAATACACAAAACTGGCATACTTTTACCGAAGACTTTGAACAGAATCCGTATTGGATACAAAACCGCATACAGAGTAAGGATGCACGTATCCGCCTGCTCCTTTCCCTTTCTGCCAATTTGAAAGTCACTGATTGGCTGACACTTCAGGCTCGTGGCAATCTGGATTACTCAGCCGATAAACTGCGTCAGAAATTTTATGCCTCCACCGCTACGGCACTCTGTGGGATGAACGGGCGCTATATTGAAATGGATTATCAGGAAACGCAGATGTACGGAGATGTGATGGCGATGGTCAAGAAGCAACTGAATGACTTCACATTGGATGTAGCCATTGGTGGCAGTATCAATGACAGAATCACTAACTCTACTCGCATTGATTCGAAGAATGCTTCGTTGAAATATGCCAATGTGTTTAATCTTGCCAATATCGTGATGAGCAGTTCTGCCAGTATCGATCAGAAAATAGATGCCTATTACCAGCTGCAATCGGTCTTTGCGACGGCACAGATTGGCTATAAAGAAGGAGTCTTCCTTGATCTGACCGCACGTAACGACTGGTCGTCTACGCTGGCTTACACGAAGTACGAGAAGAAAGGATTCTTTTATCCTTCCGTCGGTGTCTCTTTCCTTCCGGATAAGTGGGTAAAGATGCCCGAATGGGTTTCGTTCTCGAAGTTGCGCGGTGCTTATAGTATCGTTGGCAATGGGGTGCCTCCCTTTATCACCTATCCTGTTTCGTATGTGACTGCCGGTGGAGAGATACTGGCAAGCGATGCGGCCCCTTTCGCCGAGATGAAACCGGAGATGACGCATTCCGTTGAATTGGGTATAGAGTGGAAGTTTTTGCAGCACCGCCTCGGATTAAATTTGACCTATTACCATACCGACACGTATGAGCAGTTTTTCAAACTGCCTGCGCTTGCGGGCGATAAGTATGCCTATCGATACGTCAACGCCGGAGATATCCGGAATCAGGGATGGGAGATAACGCTGGATGCCACTCCGGTACTGACCCCCGACTTCACGTGGAAGACCTCTCTCAACTTCTCTGCCAATAAGAACAAGATTGTAGAACTCCATGAAGAACTGAAAGAATTTGTTTACGGACCTACCAGCTTCTCGTCCAGTTATGCGATGAAACTAGTGAAAGGCGGCTCTATCGGCGATATTTACGGTAAAGCCTTTATACGTGATGAAGAAGGGCACATCGTTTATGGAACGGACGGAGACTATAAAGGACTTCCGTTGGTAGAAGGCGATGGAAATACTGTAAAGGTGGGCAATGCCAATCCGGTCTTTATGTTGGGGTGGAATCATTCCTTCTCCTACAAAGGTTTCAGCCTTTACTTCCTGCTTGACTGGCGCTATGGAGGTGAAGTCCTTTCGCAGACCCAGGCGGAGATGGACCTCTATGGAGTATCGAAAGCGACGGCGCAAGCCCGTGATAAAGGATATGTTTCGCTGGAAGGCCGGCAAATAAGTGATGTCAAAGGATTCTATAAAAATGTAGTGGGCGGACGCGCCGGCGTGACGGAATACTATATGTATGACGCTACCAACCTCCGTCTGCGGGAAGTATCGCTGAGTTATAGCTTCCCCCGAAAATGGGTACAGAAAACGAATTGTCTGAAAGACCTGCAACTTTCTTTTGTAGCCCGCAACCTTTGTTTTCTGTACAAGAAAGCGCCTTTCGATCCCGATCTGGTACTTTCTACAGGCAATGACAATCAGGGAATTGAAGTGTTCGGTATGCCTACCACCCGCAGTCTGGGCTTTACTTTGACATGTGAATTTTAAGAGCAGGAGGGAAGATGATGAAGAAAAAACATATTTATATATACTTGCTGGGGATGCTGCTGTTTTCTGTTGGTTGTACAGGAAAATTCCGTGAATTTAATACCGACCAGTCGGGAATTACGGACGATGATTTGCTGATTGACGACAATGGCTTCGGTATTCGTCTGGGGATTATCCAGCAAGGCATCTATTTTAACTACGATTTCGGTAAAGGCAAGAACTGGCCTTTCCAGTTGATACAGAATCTGAACGCGGATATGTTCTCCGGTTATATGCACGACGGCAAACCCTTGAACGGAGGTACGCATAACTCGGATTATAATATGCAGGATGGCTGGAACAGCGCCATGTGGACACATATGTATTCGTATATCTTTCCACAAATCTACCAGTCGGAGAATGCCACCCGTGATACGGAACCTGCCTTGTTCGGCATTACCAAAGTGCTGAAAGTGGAAGTCATGCACCGTGTGACAGATTATTACGGCCCTGTTATTTATAAGAATTTCGCGAATGCCCAGAATCAATATCGCCCTGATACGCAGAAAGAAGTCTACTATGAGTTCTTTAATGAACTCGATTCGGCTGTTGTCTCTCTTGCCGATTATATAGACAAGAAGCCCGACTCCAATGGATTCACCCGCTTTGATATCTTGCTGGATGGTCAATATTCCTCCTGGATCAAGTTTGCCAATTCGTTGCGTATGCGTCTGGCAATGCGTATTTCTGCGGTTGATCCGGATAAGGCACGCGCCGAGTTCCGGAAGGGACTGGAAAATGAATTTGGTGTCTTTGAAGCGGAAGCTGAACGGGTAGCAGTCTCTACGAAATCCGGATTCACGAACCCGTTGGGAGAGCTCAACCGGGTATGGAATGAAACTTATATGAGCGCTGCAATGGAATCTATTCTGACAGGCTACGATGATCCCCGATTGAAAGTTTACTTTGAAACCTGTACCGACAAGGCGTATGCAGGAGAGTACCGCGGCATCCGTCAGGGAACCTGCTTTGCGCACAATCATTATGCAGGCTTATCCAAATTGTCCGTCGATCAGAGTACGGATGCCCCTTTGATGAGCTCCGCCGAAGTCTGGTTTCTCCGTGCCGAAGCTGCTTTGCGCGGATGGATTCCGGAAGATGAAGAAGAATGTTATCTGAACGGAATAAAGGCGTCTCTTCATCAACACGGCATTTATCAGATGGACGATTATCTGAACAGTGAGCGGACGGCTGCCGATTTCATCGACACACAAGACTCCGAAAATAACATTCCTGCCCGTTGCCGGGTTTCTCCTAAATGGAATCCCGCAGACGACAAGGAAATAAAGCTGGAAAAGATCATTACGCAGAAATGGATTGCCTTATTCCCGGAAGGTTGCGAGGCATGGGCGGAACAGCGCCGCACGGGATATCCCCGCCTGTTTCCGGTACGCTTCAACCATAGCAAGAACGGATGTATTGACACAGAGACAATGGTACGTCGTCTCAACTTTCCCGGTACGCTGCAAACCGAAGACAGAGAGCAATACCTGGCTCTTGTGGAGGCTTTGGGCGGACCCGATCATGGAGGAACCCGATTGTGGTGGGATAAAGGAAATAATAGTCTGGATTAAAATTTTAGTGTCGGAATGTGAATATATGTATAGGTTTAGCTATTTTTGCACCTTCATTTAAACACATTTGTCATGAAAAAGATCATTTCTGCTCTTTTCCTATGTATGCTGTTTTCTGCCGTACCGGAATTGCAGGCACAAAACATTCAGTTACATTATGATTTCGGACGTTCCCTGTATGATAAAGACTTGAAAGGACGCCCGCTGTTGACCTCCACTGTCGAGAAGTTTCATCCCGACAACTGGGGAAGTACCTACTTCTTTATCGATATGGACTATACGTCCGAAGGAGTCGCTTCCGCTTACTGGGAGATAGCCCGTGAACTGAAATTCTGGAAAGGTCCTTTCTCCGCCCATCTCGAATACAATGGCGGACTGGCGAAAGGATTCTCCTACAACAACGCTTACCTGGCGGGAGCCACCTATACCTATAATAACGCTTCTTTCTCCAGAGGCTTCACATTGACAGCCATGTACAAATATATACAAAAGCACCCATCCCCGAATAACTTCCAGTTGACAGGAACATGGTACATGAACTTTTGCAAGGATTTGCTCACCTTCTCCGGTTTTGCCGACTGGTGGCGTGAAGAAACCAAGTATGGAAAAACCATCTTCCTCTCCGAACCGCAATTCTGGGTAAACCTGAACCGCATCAAGGGAGTGAATAAAAACTTTAACCTGAGTGTCGGTTCTGAAGTGGAACTGAGCAATAACTTCGGTGGTCGTGACGGCTTCTATGTAATTCCGACACTGGCTTTGAAGTGGACGCTGAACTAAACTTCGAAGTACAAAATTCCCCAGTGGATATACATCAATTATTGAATAAAAATATCGAATGAAAACAGATTTGATCTATGGCGTAGAAGACCGCCCCCCATTTAAAGATGCCCTGTTTGCTGCCTTGCAACATCTGTTGGCTATCTTTGTAGCCATCATTACACCTCCTCTTATCATTGCGAGCGCACTGAAGCTGGATGTTGAAAAAACAAGCTTTCTGGTATCTATGTCCCTTTTTGCTTCGGGGGTATCTACGTTTATACAATGCCGTCGTATCGGCCCGATAGGAGCGAAGCTGCTCTGTATCCAAGGTACCAGTTTCTCCTTTATCGGTCCTATCATAGCGACCGGATTAGTAGGCGGACTTCCGTTGATATTCGGCTCCTGTATAGCTGCCGCACCTATTGAAATGGTCGTCAGCCGTACCTTCAAGTATCTTCGCAATATCATCACCCCGCTAGTGTCCGGCATTGTCGTACTACTGATCGGATTGAGTCTGATCAAAGTCGGTATCGTTTCCTGTGGCGGCGGATATGGCGCGATGGACGACGGCTCCTTCGGTTCGTGGGAAAATCTGTCCATTGCTGCACTCGTATTGTTGAGCGTCTTGTTTTTCAATCGCTGCAAAAACAAATACCTGCGCATGAGTTCCATCGTGTTCGGCCTTTGTCTGGGTTATGGACTGGCTTTCGCCCTGGGAAAAGTAAATATGAGCGCACTAAATGTCGAGATGCTGATGAGTTTCAACATCCCGCAACCTTTTAAATACGGTATTGATTTTAATATCTCTTCATTTATCGCCATTGGCCTGGTCTATCTGATCACTGCCATTGAAGCCACAGGCGATGTGACAGCCAACTCCATGATTTCCGGACTTCCGATTGAAGGTGATTCTTATCTGAAACGTGTTTCCGGCGGTGTGATGGCAGATGGCTTCAACTCTCTTTTAGCAGGTATATTCAACTCCTTCCCGAACTCCATCTTCGCACAGAATAACGGTATCATCCAATTAACAGGAGTTGCCAGCCGCTATGTAGGCTATTATATTGCCGCTATGCTCGTTCTGCTGGGATTATTCCCCATTGTAGGAGCTATATTCTCTCTGATGCCCGATCCGGTACTGGGAGGCGCCACCTTATTAATGTTCGGTACAGTAGCGGCAGCAGGTATCCGCATCGTTTCCTCACAGGAAATAGGCCGCAAAGAAACCCTAGTCTTAGCAGTCAGCCTATCTTTAGGTTTGGGTGTGGAACTAATGCCGGACGTATTAAAACAAGCTCCAGAGGCGATTCGAAGTATTTTCTCTTCAGGAATCACCACCGGAGGTTTAACTGCAATTGTTGCTAATATGGTAATTAGAGTGAAGTAATAGGTAATAAATAATAGGTAATAAGTAATATGCCATGCGGGTAAAGCTACCGGCAGCTACGATTATTACCTATTACCTATTACTTATTACTTATTTCTAAATTACTCATTTTATCTGTAATCCGAAAGGGGAAATCTGGATACTCGTAGAGGCTGAAACGAGGTTCGGTTTCCCCTTTCGTATAGCTCCAGATAGAAGCGTAGTCTTCCGGGTCTTCACCCATCTTGCTGAGTTGGCGTAGATAAGCTGCCAGTGATTTATTCTCTACGATATAAATTTGTCCCATCTGATCGATAATAGGGCTATGGTGACGGGTACCGTCATGTTCGAAGCGAAGAATTCGTTTGCCTTCCTCAGTCAATCCTACCAGTTGGAAAGTCATACTCTTGCCGATAGCAGGCAGATTCAGTACACTGCGGTCGGTAGCTAGGAAAGGCAGATGATGCTTTCTCATGAACCGTCTTATTTGTTTGGCGGTGTCAGCATCTTCTTTCGGGTTTTCTTCATTTATACCTGTATTGACTTTGGTTTCCAGTATCTTATACAATTCTTCCGCCTGTTCCGGAGTCATCTGTCCGTAAATCTTTTCCTCCTGCTGCTCCTGCATTGAGCGGCTGTTGGGTGCAAACACCGCATAATTCTCATTAAATCCTTTCACTGAGAACGTATAATAACATACCACTCCCAGTGAATTGAGTACCTGGCGAAGCCGCGTAGTATGTCCTCTGCGTGAAGCAGCCACCGTATATACCAACTGGTTCGTAATAATCCATCCGGCAGAAAGAATTTTCCGAATCGCCTCTTTAGCTTCGGGTGTTACCTCCAGCGGTGTCTGAAAATGAGTCTGAATGATAAACTGCTTGACGCCAACAGCCGAAGCCTTTTCCTTAAACTCCCGCAAAATGTCAACCAATTCGTCATTAATACGCATCGGCAAATAAGCCAATAAACGAGAACCCAGTCTCACCCGTTGCAATTCCGCATATTTCTCACCTTCCGGACGTTCAAGATTCGCTCTTTGCTTGCGTACCGCCATGCGATACACCGCCTCTAATATATTCTTCAACGTCTTATTCTGACTCATCAGCGCATCGCCTCCCGTAATCAGAATATCGCGTAACTGCGTATCCTGTTCAAAATAAGTCATCAATCGTCGCAACTTACTGTCCCACGACTCCTTCGGTCGTAACGTCTCAAACTCAAAATTCAGCCGTTCACTCTGAAAGTCATACATACGCTGGCAAGATGCACAAAGGCCTCCACAAGCCCGTCCCATCGTATCAGGAATAAGGATAGCCACCTCCGGATACCGTCGGTGAATATTATGTCCGTCCGGCAAGAGCCATCCGGCAGCATTTGGCTTTCCTGCCTCCACAATATCTTCCTTCTCCCATGCACGGATATTGCCATACGTCTCCACTAATCGCGGCGAATAAAGTATATAACTCCGAATCGCTTCATCATTATACCCATACCCCGTCACATTCAGCAACGACAAATAATAAGGCGTAGCAAAGAACGGCATTCCCTTTTTACGTGCCCGATTCAGCAAATACATCGTCTCCGACGAAAGCGAATTTCCTAAAAAGCGGTTCAACTCAGCCGGACTCTTCACCGCCATCGACAAATGGAAGCGGAAATCCCCCCACCATTTGCTCACCAACTGATACTTCTCCTCATAACTCATCCCTTCCTCAAAATGGAACCGCACCGAAGGCTTCGACTTCCGGTTCTCAATCTTCTGAATCAGCAGATGTAGCATCCGTTCCTTATTCTCATCACGCATCTCCCGCACTTCCTCATCCAATCCGGTATCCCACCGGTCATTCCGGCTCTTGATGCGCTGCGGAGACGGTAAAGGAACACTTTCCCCCTGCAAACGTTTGAACAACTGGAACAACTCTACAAACAAATCCGTCGGCATCTCTATATTCTCCAACTTCTCCGTCAGAAACTGATAAAGCAACCGTATCGTCTGTACCGAAATATCCTGTCCCGTAGACAGTTCATGAACATCCTGTCCATCATACTGGAGTAAGAGTCGAATTTGCTCCCTCGCCTCCTCCGCAACCTCATTAACCACCCCGCAACTATCCAGATGTCTTAGCAGACCAGCCTTAAAGTCCTCCACCGTCGGACTTACAGCCGCCATCTCTACCAACCCCGGCATCTCCTGCGTGTAGATTTGTTTCAACTGCGAAAAAGTAAGTACAAGCATTTTCTTTTGTTTCATAAGCATCCTCTATATTATTATATTATTTATTGATTAGTAACGACCTATCCCTCCGCAAGGTTCCCCCGGCCTCGACTGCCCGGCGTCAAGCGCAGGTCTTATTTACGGCGTTAAAAAGGGCAGACTGTTTGAGCGAAGCGAGTTTCTGCCCTTTAGCCGGAAATGAGACCGGAGTAGCCGGGCAGGCGCAGCCTTGATTTTTTCTTTTTGGTACTTTTTCTTTTGCATCAAGGCAAAAGAAAAAGTACATAAAGATAATAAAAAAAGCGGAAGTATGCCACTCCCGCTTTTCCTGCTATGCTATTCTTTACGATTTTCTAACATTTACGCGACCTTATTTTTTCGTTTCCGTGTCGTCGTTCTTTCTTTTCGGTTCCTTTTTGGCAAGAAGCACTATATTATATACATAGTCCGTCATCCACTGTTCCGAATAGCCCAGACGTTCTTTGTACTGGCGGACAGTCGCCGCAGTCTTGTGCACATCATCAGCCTTCCACACCGTCTTCGTACAAACATCGTGTACCGTCTTCTGCGTCATCCCGTAAAGCGCCTTCTTGAATATAGACGGCATACGGAACTTCCATTGCATCAGATTTCCCATCAGCATCATTAAATCGTTGGAAAACCCTTGATACATAAACAGATACGACTGAATATCATTCTGCGTACGGCAATTACGCTTCACGGAGTTGTCGATCTCCTTAAAGAAACTTTCATTCAGTCCGTAGTCCTGCATTAGCATTTTGCGTGAAGCCGACTTTTCTGCCAGTCCCAGCTTACCTCCCTGCGTAGGAATCTTGAACAAACGTTTGAAGTTAGCCACATCCGGTAAAAAGCGGATGTTGGTAATACCTAAGTTAGTAGCGATGACTGACTGGAAATAAACCCGGGTCAGTGATATGAAATCTTCTACATTGCCGACTTTTGTTTCATCGGATTTCTTTTTGAATAAACCAAATAAGCCCATCGTTATATTTACTATTTTATAATTTACAATTTACAAATCGTGTGTGGAGATTTTAATGAGCCGCAAAGGTACGAAAAAGTGTTGGTTTTCACCAACATTCCAAGTCCTTTTCGATGTCCGGCATGGTCTCTTTCCTGAAAACAGGACTTTGGATGCCCGCTTTCTTCTGGGCACGATAGTCCGAGAGCAGGCGGATGGCATACTTTCCGAGAAAGATAATGGCGATCAGGTTGCAGACAGCCATCAGAGCCATAGTGATGTCCGCCAGACTCCATACCAAATCGAGCGTGGCGACAGACCCGAAAAGTACCATGCCGCTGACCAATATCCGGTAGGTGTGGAGCACCCATTTCTTTGCGGTGATGAAACGGATATTCGCTTCGCCGTAATAATAATTTCCCAAGATACTGCTGAATGCGAAGAAGAACAACGCTACGGCAACAAAGATGCTTCCGGAAGCACCGATCTCATTCGTGAGTGCCTGTTGGGTTAGTTGCACCCCATTGGAGGAACCGTCCAAAGGAGCACCGCTGAAAAGAATGATAAATGCCGTACAGGTACAGATTAATAAAGTATCGGTAAATACTGCCAGCGTCTGTATCAACCCCTGTTTGACAGGATGAGTGACGTTGGCCGTCGCTGCTGCATTCGGAGCCGAACCCATACCGGCCTCATTGCTGAATAATCCGCGCTTGATACCCTGCATCAGCGCCATGCCGACACCTCCGCCCAATGCCTGTTCCCAGCCGAAGGCATGGCTGATGATGAGAGATATCACTTCCGGCAGATGCGTGATATTAAGTAATACGATGACCAGTGCCAGACCTACATATCCTAATGCCATAATCGGGACGATAATGCTGCTTACACGCGCTATCCGGCGGATACCACCGAAGATGATGACAAGAGTCAGAGCGGTAAGCACTCCTCCCAACACCGTATGATTGAATCCGAACGCATGTTCGGCAGCAGCACAAATCGTATTGCTCTGTACCGAATTGAAAGCAAAACCGAAAGTAATGCTGATGAGCACAGCGAAAAGCATCCCCATCCACGGCTGTTTCAATCCCTTCTTCATATAATAAGCCGGGCCTCCGACAAAAGAGTCCTTCCCGCGTATCTTATATAACTGTGCCAGGGTAGATTCGATAAAAGCGCTCGAAGCTCCCAGCAGGGCGATCACCCACATCCAGAAAACAGCTCCCGGTCCGCCGATGGCGATGGCGGTGGCCACCCCTGCCAAGTTGCCCGTACCCACACGGCTGGCAATCGTAATAGCGAATGCCTGAAAAGATGAAACATGTTTCTCGCCCTGTTTTCCTTTTCCGGCGGACTCGCTGAGTAATATAATCATTTCGCGAAGCATACGGAACTGTACGAACCGCGTTCGGATGCTGAACCAGACGGCACAGCCCAGTAACATGATAATCAGGATGTATGTCCAGAGTATATCATTTATTTCATTGATAAAGTTCATAGTTAGGTTTTTGAAAAGAGTAAATCGTAATATATCACTCGTTTTTCATTCGGAAATAAAATTTATGATTTTCGAATACGGGCTCTACTATATCATACCGAACAAATTTGGCAAGCAGATGTTCGGCGGCACGTCGGGAAATACCGGTCTGCCGGCAATACCGGTTGAGCGAAAGCAGCGTTCCCTGTTCCAACAGGTCGAGCAGGAGTTGTTCGCGTTCCGTATAGCGGATCAGTTCTCCCCGCGGGCTGTCGCTTTGTTGCCATACACGCAGGTGGATAGGGGTAGCCAGTATATTCTCATCCTTGATACGGAGATAAGCGAGAGCTTTTCCGTTTTCGTCTTTCGCATAGACAGGCTTATGCGGACTCTCTTCGATGGTGGCCACTAATACCTGTTTGCCCTCCACTATATATGTTTGTAAAGTATAATCTATCTCCGGGATGCAATAAAGTTGTGCGGCCGCTTCGATCATATATTTTTCCTCTTCGGATCGTACGCCGGCTATTCGTCCATTGTCTTTCACGCCGATTAATAGCCGCCCTCCGTCGGTATTGGCAAAAGCCGACAGCGTTTTGGCAATCTTGCGTGCGTCGGAAATTTCGAATTTGAAGTCCTGTTGCTGATGCTCTCCTTCAGCTATCAAAGTATGTATGTAATCCGTATCTGTAAGCGTTTTCATGGCTACAAAGGTAGGGAAAAATGGTGAAAAGCCCTTTTT
>OGGO01001104.1_pt1 | contig 16452 bp, 5 predicted proteins | sample 1571231 | NCBI WGS metagenome assembly OGGO01 (sample SAMEA2582036, study PRJEB24529) | metagenome | biome: Human gut stool | place: China | collected 2011 | reverse complement strand
TGAAAGAGATTGCCGATATATGCGGTATTAAAAAGAACCTGACATTCCACCTTGCGAGTCACAATAAAATCTTTTATTGATTGAATATCAACGAGTTAAGTGCTTCTAAGAATGTAACTGCTAACGATTTAGAAACGAGCTATATTCTTTTTCTTTCACAACCTTGCAATATACAAAGAACGCCTAAATGTGCGACAAAGATACGATATTTTTCTTAATATCCCATAATTTACAAGAAGAGAAATATAGAAATTAGGACTTTTTTACATGAAATCTCAAACTTGTGAACATAACCCCATCGTAAAATGAATAGCAAGTATTCCTGCTGAGTTTATCACATCAGTGGACATTATTGTTGATGATGACTATGCCATCAGCTCATATATACCTTTCCGACACAAGCATATCTTGTTTTCATTTGTACTCCGAGTGTGTACAGTTTCAAAACATGATTTACATTCTTATATAAGAAAGTGAAGCCGTGACCTTTTGTGTATTTTTGCCAAACTAACTCCAGTACATACAACAGATGTAAAAGATTTCTGCAAAATCGACCGAAATCATAAGAAAAAAACACCAAACCAGCAAATTTCTTAAAGATTATATCTGTTTATTAAGATTATTTTTGTATATTTGCAGCATTATTTTGGTGGTAAAGCCTGTTGGCCTGCCACGTGACAATAGGACTTTACGGAGCAGCCTATATCACAATTCTTCTCCGTAGTAACAGTCCGTTCTCTCTCACTGGTCTCTCCCTGCGCGGCAGAGGCATACGTTTTTATATTTTTCAAACACTCCAAATTGACAGCGCATGAGAAAGTTTACTTCTTTGTTACTGTTAGGCTTCGCTCTCGGCAGTTTCGCGCAAACGCCCGGAGGAGTCAGCGGAAGCGAACTATGGTTCAAGACTGCGCCTTTGAACTCAGACCTGCAAGGTTATTACCGTTGGCAGGATTTCTCTGGGGATTCCATACGGCTGATGCTATTGGACAGCCGTGGCGTCAAGTCTGAACTTACTCTTCCGAACAGTTCAGTCCATTACTTCAATTTCAATCCGAGTCTCTGGCTCGCAGACGGATTCCGCAGCCTGAGTGCCAGCCTCAAGCACGGCGACCTCTCACAGGCTACCGTCATCGGTGTCTTTGCACCGGAACTGGCAACCATCGGCAAGGATATGGTTGTCTATGCTCTTGACGGCCGCAAGGGCGACGGAGCCATTCTGAGCAAGGACAAAGCCGTAAGGGGTAGAGGTGTTGAACCACTGGACTATGGTTCAGCATCGGGTGAAGACCTGCTTTATCAATCAAGTGATTCTTTGTCCGAGAACGGTTTTAAGGAAAGCGCTCTGCGAGTTGTGTCCTACTTCAAGGCAAGCAATCCTTCAACAACATTGTGGGGAGACAACTCCAACACCACATTATTCATCGGAACCCCTTCCACTTCTGGCAGTTTCGGTACGGATTTCCCGACCTCGCTCTTCGGTAATGCTTCCATCCGGGGATATGCCCCTGAGCTTATTGTTTTCAGCAGGATGCTTACACCCGATGAGCGCAGAAAAGTGGAGAGCTATCTGGCGGTAAAGTACGGCATCACCCTCAAAGGCTCGTATCTTGACAGCGACGGAAACCTGACTTGGGACATGGCGGAGAACCAAGCCTACCACCATAGGGTCACAGCTGTTGGAACCGACACGGCAGGAAGTCTCTCCCAACCGCTTTCCGCAACATCATATGAGGAAAGTCCGGTGTATGCGGCCTTGAAGGAGAACGGAACTTATCATGACGCAAATCCATACAACCCTTCATCCGCTTCCCGTCTGCTTGTCATGGGACGTGAAAACGGCAATCCGATGCCGGACAGAGGCTTCACTTTCTGGGGCGACGATGATGTGGCACTTGCAACATATACCTCACCTACAGATTCCCTGTGGCATGTCATGAAACGTACATGGATGGTCAAGACCAATGTGCCGTCAAAGCCCGACAGTACAGTGGCAAGATGGACTGCGCAAGGACTTGAAGTGTCAAGGAATGGCTTTACTGACAATATCATCCAAGAGAAAGCCGCTTCCGGAGCTTATGCCACGACCCCAGCCCTTGTTGGAGGTGGCGGTGCTTTTGAGTTCACCTGTCCGACAAGTCACCCGACTTTTGACGTTGGCTTCGGAAGCATCGGTGGCAGCACATGCAAGTATGGATTCCGGTTCACCAATGCTGGAGTTGTTTATCCGATCATCAACGGAGCAGTCTCAAATTCATACATCGCCACGGATGTTGACGGAACGGACATCTCTATCCGCAAGGAAGGCAAAAACATCTATCTGCGTGTTGACGGAACAGGAAGTGCGACAAGAACCATATCCCTTTCGGATGCAACTGACACAGACACAAATGTGGGCATTATCCGAACGGAAGGAGCAGAGTCCGCCTTGAATATGGCAGGCTTGAGGACAGGAGGAATAGATGATGTCGGTTATATGGCAGAGTTGAGCTATGACCTCACACCGGACAGGGAGTTCTCGGACTATTGCCGCAAGCGTACCGTCATGCTCATAGACCCAAGCGGTGAAGGTGATTTCGACATCAACAGCAATAGCAACATAAGATGCTCCAAGCCTGATATGACAAGGGGCAAGACCATATTCCGCAATATCCTATGGGATGCAGACGGAAGCGGAAGCGATGTGTTCACATTCGCCTATTATGACGGCATTTCCTATGATGCCACTCCTACGCCGTCAAGTTGCGAGAATGGAGTTCCACGCAATGACGGGTATATCGACATCGGCATCAACATCGGTACACCAGTCTATTCCTATGTGCTCAGCGTTGATACCGTTGCAGGAAAAGTAAAAGGAGAAACCATTGCCAGAGGAACATTCTTCGGTGACACGCATAGAATCACGAATCTTGCCCCCGGCGCCTATGCGCTGTCCGTATCACAAGGTGGAGGCAACGAGATTTATGCCACTGGCAACGCACTCTACACCTCATACTCGCATGACACCAGGACCTATCTGTCTGGCGACATCTCATGGACGGTGAACGATACAAAATCAAACTACCGTGTGGGATTGGAGCCAAGCCTCACGGACGAGATCACCCAATATGGCTTCGACGTGCGGGGCGACAAGGCGCATATCATAACCGGTGGATATACAAGCCTAACCAAATATGTCACCATCAAGCCGGGCGATGTGCTCAGTGTTACAGTCCGCAATATGCAGGTCACATACAAGTTGAACGGACAGACCGTGCATCATGAATATGTCTGGTCACTTCGTGCATGGCGGTTCTGCATCAAGTACGGAAAGGGCGAGACGCATATCACCGACCTTACCGTAAACGGTACACCTGTAACCTCATTCACCACAAGGGGCAACGTGCAGATAGAAACACCCAAGAAGTGTACGACAACGATGACCGTCTATGTCGGCAGCGAGTGTGATGCAAGTATGCCTAACGGAACACAGGCAAGGGAGAACCATGTGGGCAGCTCGGACAGACAGGATGAAAACTCCTTCATTTCTGGAGAAGACGAGAATTTCACTGTCAATGGCAACGGTTCTACGACAGGCATCTACGAGGCTAAACTCACACAGGACAAGCCTGCTGCAGCCACATTGATGGTGTTTGACGTATCAGGCAAACTGGTAGTGTCACGCCAAATGACAGGCGAAAGCGTCAAGCAAGCCGACTTCAAGGTTCCCGCATCGGGTGTGTATGTCGTGAAGGCAATCTCCGAGAATGGGGAGCATACAAGGAAAATCTCAGTAAAGTAACTTAAAGGAAGATACGCATGAAGAATTATATACAGAAGGTGGCGTGGGCATTGGTTTTACTGCTTGCCGCCACACTGTCCCTTTCGGCAAAGGACGGGACAGCCGTGAGAAAACTCTTCAAGAAGGGTGTCTCTGACAGTATCTCCGTAGGAGGTAGCAAACTGGTCGTTCTTCAGAAAGACCTCATTCGGAGCAGAAGCCTTTCCGTGAACTCTATCGGAGAGGAGAATGTTCCTGAGCTTGACTTTGCCATGACCAACGTCACGGCAGGAGGACATGGCTACCGTTTTCTCCCTCACGGAACACACTTCACAGGCGAGGGTGCGACTGTCAAGATAAAGTATGACCGCACGAGAATACCAAGCGGCTATACCGAGGACGACATCCGTACCTATTACTACGACCCGGCCGAGAAGCATTGGGTTGCGTTGGAGCGTGTGCGTGTGGACAAGAAGGAAGAGTGTGTCGTTTCAAAGACGACCCACTTCACAGACATGATCAACGGTGTGATACAGGCACCGGAGTCACCGCAGACCGAAGGCTTTGCCCCGACAATGATGAACGACATCAAGGCGGCAGACCCTACGGCGAAGATAAATGTCATAGCACCGCCAAGCGCAAACAACCGTGGCTCTGCCAACCTGCAGTATCCGTTCGAGATGCCGCCAGCACGAAACGGTATGCAGCCAAGCCTTGGCTTGCAGTACAGCAGCGAGGGCGGTAGCGGTTGGCTTGGCGAGGGTTGGAACGTCAGCGTGCCAAGCATTACGCTTGACACCCGGTGGGGCGTGCCTCGTTATGACCAGTCAAAAGAGACGGAGACTTATCTTTTGTCCGGTTCAATGCTCTCCACTATGGACGACAACGGACAGATGGGAGTCGCACACCGTGGCGAGAAGATGAACAGAAAGGCTGACCGCCAGTTCTACACCCGCCAAGGCGGTGATTTCAGCCGTATCATCCGCAAGGGTGACAGTCCTGCCAACTATTATTGGGAGGTTACAGACAAGCAGGGTGTCAAGTACATCTATGGTGGTGACGGAGCTGTTGTAAAGGGCAATGTCACCGATGCTTCGGGCAATACCCGTGAGTTGATTGCCGAATGGAAGCTGAAACGTGTCGAGGAACTCCACGGTGACTATATAGAATATGTGTATGACATCGTGGATGAGGATGTGCGTGGCGGCTTGAAAGCCAAGGCTGCATATCTGAAGGAGGTTCACGCAGGTAATGCAGGACAGGAACCGCACACCGTTGTACTCTTTGATGGCAACAAGGTAAAGCAGGTAAAGACCAACAATGCCCGCTATGGATTCCTCGCCTCCTCCAACAGGCTGTTGGAGAAAGTGACCGTGAATTTCCAGGGCGAGACATTGCGCAGCTATGCCTTTGACTACAAGGAAGGTGCATTCCACAAGGAAATGCTCACAGGTGTCAGACAGTATGACAACAATGGAAAGGAAGTGGCTTTCCAGAACTTCGACTATTATGATGATGTGCAGGCTGAAAAGGGATATGTTCCGTTCAAGGATGATTCCGAGAAATGGAACACGCACGATGACGGACTTGACGCTGGTTTCGTCAATCCTTTAAAGACTGTCAGCAAGCGCTTCAGCGACAAGCCAACTGCACTTGGCGGTACGACAAGCTCTTCCGTGAGCGGTTCGTTCTATGCAGGTGTGGGTGTCGTGGACGGAAGTCCTTGGAAAGGCAATACCGTAGGTGGCTCATACAGCTATTCAAGCGACACGAGCAAGGGACTTTCCGCACTCGTTGACTTGAACGGTGACGGACTTCCTGACAAGGTGTACAAGTCTGGTGGTTCTGTATATTATCGTCCACAGATTAAGACAGACAACGGAGAAGTCGTATATGGTGAGCCTGTCAAGGTAAAGGGCATCAGTAACTTCTCGACAACCAAAAGTTCAACGAACTCGTTCGGTGCGAATGCCGTTGTCGGTTGGAATGTCCTGACTGCCGTTGTCGGAACGGACAAGTCAACCACTAAGACCAAGACCACTCAGTATTTCAGCGACATCAACGGTGACGGACTTGTTGACCTTGTTTCCAATGGCAAGGTTTATTTCAACCATTTGGAGTTTGACGGATCAGGCAATGCCGTGCCTACATTTACATTGAGCAGTGCCGACACACCAAGCCCTATCATCTATGGTGGCAAGGTTGACACTTCTGTCATGGAGATCAGTAAGGATGAGCAGTCAGAAGCCATCAAGAACTCTCCTATGGAGGATATTGTGCGTGTATGGCAAGCACCAAAGGATGGAACTGTCAGCGTGGCAGGGCAAGTGAGCCTTGTCGCTCCGACTGGTGACTATGATGCTGACGAGTATCAGAAGGCAGACGGCGTAAGAGTTGCTATCCAAAAGGGTGGCAATGAGCTTTGGAACAAGACTATTGCAAAGGGCGACGGCAGTTCTTATGCCGCTGCAGTCTCTTCTGTTGCCGTCAAGCGAGGTGACAGAATCTATTTCCGTGTGCAGTCGGGTTCCGAGGAAACAAGCAACGGTTCTTTTGACAAGGTGAGCTGGTCGCCTACCATTACATACGCTGGCGAGTCAAACACCTTACCTAATGGTCTTTCTTCAACAGAGTATAAGCCTGAGGATGGTGCCATCTATGATGTGAACACCTCTGCCAATGTGGAGAATGGTTCAAGTGTTGAAGTTCACAGTGTCTTCCACAAGCCTGTAACAACTGATGATGTTGTTCTCAGCATCATCGGCAGCAATGACAAGAAAGACAGTGACGGAAACGACAACCCGAACTATATCGAGAAGACGGTCTTTGCTCGTACACTGAAGGCTAATGAGACTTTCAATGGCGATTCACTCAACATCAGTCTGGAGAATACGGAAAAGCTGACCAACTTCAGCTTTGAGATTTCATCCACCTCAAATGTTGATTGGAAGAATATCGGTTGGCAAGCGTCTGTGACTTATAAGGACTCTGCCAATATCGAACAGACGGTAGCCGTTCCTGCACACTACAATACATTTGCAAATGCCTTGGCAGAGGGCAAGCCATACTTGACCACAGCGACTGATACAATTATGGTTGTGTCACCAGTGCTTACCCTTTCTGACAATTCTATCAACGGTCAGATTACTTTGACCGCCAAGACAGAGGATGCACTTGTTGGCAAGAAGTCTTTCAATATCGAGAATGGCATCTTGAAAGCCGATACTCTGCGATTTGCAACTACTGCAGGAAAGAACATCTGGTTTGAATACAGCTATCCGGCAGCAATCTCTAATGAAACTGTTACTTCAGCCTCTGTTTCCATTCTGAAAGATGCGGCAGGTCTCGTAACAGAGAATGTGCTTGCTGGATTCTATGCAGAGAATGACAATCTTGGCTTCGGTATGCTTTACCGTGGCTGGGGAGGTTTTGTTTATAACTCGGCAGAGGGCAGATATGCAAAGCCTATTGACGAGTCATTGCTGAAATTGCCTGAAAACGAGAACGACAAGGTTGACCCTCTCACAATGGCATTCACTCCATTGGGTACAGACCAGACTTCTATGGACAAGTGGGTCGGTCAGCGACAGGACATCTATCTTACTGCAACCGATGCAAGCACAGCCCGATTGACAGAACAGGACGTACTCCTTACAAATCCTTTAGATAACAATGCGGAGGTGGCAGGACTTGCAGGTGAATATTTGCAGGGTACTGGTGCGGCAGCTGTAAGCCAAGTGGTATCAAGCAAGAGTACCGTTGTGCAAGGCGGTGCACTTGGCATTACCCACAACAATGCAAATGGCAGTTCCAAGACGGAAGTTGCCATGATGGATATGAACGGTGACGGATTCCCTGACATCATTGCTGGTGGTACTATCCAATACACCAATTCGCAGGGTGGACTAAGTGGAGAAATATACAAGGGCATCGGCTCAAACAACTCTGACAATGCTTCTGAGGCGTGGGGATATGGCGGCAATCCAGTAGCTTCTGCTTCTGATATTACCTATTTAATCTCAGGAGGAAAGGCATCAATACTGAACCAACAGACTGCTTGGTTGGCCCAATTCTCCATTTCTGGCAGTGCGCCAAAGAATACGGATGAAGCTGTAGAATCGTTCATTGATATTAATGGCGATGGACTTCCTGACAAAATTCTTTCCGATAAGAAGGTAAGATTGAACCTTGGCTATGCTTTCACAGAGCCTATAGATTGGGAACTTGACCGTGTTCAAGGCGGTAAGAGTCTTTCTTATAATATTGGTGCAGGCGGTAGTAGTTCGGAAGCCATTTTTGCAAAAAATAAGAAAACGAATATAACTAAAGCTTCTGGTAGCTTCGCAGCTGGCTTTGGCATCGTAACTTCCGAAAGCGAAGAGGAGTACAATCTTATCGACATCAACTCTGATGGTCTCCCTGACAAGGTATGGAAGAATGGTGACGGAATCACTGTTGCCCTCAATACAGGCAATGGCTTTGATGAGCCTATCAGTTGGAAGGGAGCGAATGCGCTTAGTGAATCAGCATCAACAGCAGAATCTGTAAATGCAGCTTTCACAGTAACATTCAATTTATTGACTGTAAAGATTTCAACCAACCCTGGTGCATCAACCTCGCACAGTATCAATCGTCCTACCTACTCTTTGCAGGATGTTGATGGTGACGGTTATCTTGACATCGTTGAGTCTGAGAAGGAAAGCGAGTTGAAGGTTACACGCTCTGCCATTGGCAGGACAAACATGTTGAAGTCTGTCACCAACTCCTTGGGCGGCACTTTCACACTCGACTATGCGCATACCACTCCTACCTACGGACTTCCTGGTGGCAAGTGGGTAATGTCTGCCCTTACCGTTGATGATGGTATCCATGACGATGGACCTGTAATGACTACCGCCTTTGAGTACAAGGACGGCAAGCGTGACCGCCATGAACGTGAGTTCCTCGGTTTCGGTGAGGTTATCACCAAGAACCTTGACACGGAGAAAGGCAATTCTGTTTACAGACAGGCTGTTGAGAACTACGATGTTGCCAACTACTACACGCAGGGCAATGTTACCGCCACATCCGTAGAGGATGCCAACGGCAACAAGTACACCGAGACAAAGAACCGTTACGACAGCTACTATCTGACTGCCGACGGTGACAAGTACGCGTTCGCAAAGCGTGACGTGAACCTTTGGAGTGACCGTGCATCTGCATTCGTACCTCTCCGCTATACGGCAAACTTGCAGTATGAGGGAGCGGCAAACGGTGTCATTACATCCGAGGCTTGGAACGAGTATTATCTTAATGGCTATCATGGTGAGTTGAAGTCCTACAAGTACAGCGACAAGGGCAGTCTTGGCGAGGACGGAAACGGAAAGTTTGACTATGCAACCGCCATTAAATACACGGACAATGCAGCGAAGCATATCTTCGGACTTCCAATAGATGTTACGGTGACTGGCGGTGACGGCTCGATTTACCACCATGTGACGGCAAAGTACAACACCAACTATGCCAACCACATCACCCAGATTACGCAGCAGTTGAATGACGGTGCGGCAGTTACTGATTACAAGTACGACTCTTACGGCAACATCATCCAGAAGACCCTCCCTGCCAACGGCAAGGGACAGCGCATGTGGTACAAGTACCGCTATGAGCCGGAAATGAACATGTATGTGGAGCGTATTGACGATGCGTGGGGCTACCGTAGCGAGCAAGGCAACTTCGACTATCGTTATGGTATCGCCAAGGAGCATCGTGACCTCAACAACTTCTATTATGAGACTGATGTAGATGACCTCGGTCGCATTACTGGCGTGCGTGGTCCAAATGAGTTGGCTACGGGCGTGCCTTATGCCATCGCCTTTGAATATCAGCCTTTGGCTACCTTTGGTGAGAGTGGCATTACCGCTCCTGCATACGCCGTGACCAAGCACTACGACATCCAGCATCCTAACGATGACTTGGAGACCGTTACTTTCGTTGACGGCTTCGGAAGAGCCGTGCAGGTGAAGAAGGACGGTGTTGTGACAAGTGCATCCAAGGGAAACTCTGCCAAGGACGAGAATGTGATGATAGTCAGCGGAAGAAACATGTATGATGCTTTCGGACGTGTGGCAAAGTCTTTCTATCCTACAACGGAAGGAACTGGATCGAAATCAACGTTCAACAAGTCATTTGACAATGTATCTCCAACGGTTACTGTTTATGACGTGCTCGACCGTGCTACCTCAGTGACATTGCCGGACAACTCTACGACAACTACGGCCTATACTGTTGACAACGGCAGTCATGCACTTGTTACAACAGTAACAGACGCACTCCATAATGTTCAGGCTACCCATACCAATGGCAGTGGCAAGACCTTGAAGACCATCCAGAAGAGTGGTCCTGACGGTGAGATTACCACCTCGTTTGAGTATGACGGCATACAGCGCCTTGTTCGTGTCACCGACACGGAGGGAAATGTAACGACCTCTACTTACGACATGGGTGACCGACGTACTGAGGTGAACCATCCTGCAAGCGGCATTACAAGCTTCACATACGATGCGCTCGGCAATGTGCTGACCAAGCAGACTGCCAACCTTGCAAAGGAAGGCAAGTTCATCACCTACGATTATGACTATCAGCGTCTGACGGGTATCAACTACCCAGACCATCCGGAGAACAACGTGAAGTATTACTATGGTGGTCGCAATGCCTCTCAGAACCGTATCGGTAGGTTGATGCTACGCGAGGACGGAACAGGTGCCATTGAATACTTCTATGGCAAGATGGGCGAAGTCACCAAGACCCGCCGCACGCTGATTGTGCCTAACCAGGCGATTGCAACTTATGTGACGCAATGGACTTATGACAGCCACAACCGCCTGTTGGAGATGATTTATCCAGACGAGGAAAAGATTACCTATTCTTATAACCTCGGCGGTCAGCTTGAGAAGGTTCATGGCTACAAGTCATACGGCTACGACTATGTGAGCAAGATAGGCTATGACAAGTTCGAGCAGCGCACATACTTGAAGTATTGCAACGGTGCTGAGACATTCTACACCTACGACCCACAGCGTCGTAGATTGCAGAACCTCACTGTGAATAGTGGTGGCAACACCATTATGGATAACGCTTATACATACGATGCGGTGAGCAATGTGCTCAGCGTGGTTAATGGTGCGTCAGTTCCACAGAGTGGAAAGGCTGGCGGACAGATGGCGCATACCTATACATACGATGCTCTTTATCGCCTTGTCAGTGCAACTGGTACTTATACTGGTGCGGACAACAAGACCGCAAGTTATACCCTTGCAATGGGTTACGACAATATGCACCGTATTACTTCGAAGCGTCAAATCCTTACACAGAACAATGTGCAGTTTAACGGTACATTGAATGCGGGCTATGATTTGTCATACACCTATGGTACAGATGCAGGCAAGAAATTCCAACTCGCCAATGTAAAGGATGTTAACTACCGCACGGAGGAGACACCTTCCGAAAGCGAGAATGTGAACAATAACCATGCCTACGAGTATGATGCAAACGGAAACCTCGTTTATGTCAATACAAGCCGTACAAAGAAGGATGGCGTGGCTGATGAGAAGACCGCAGAACGAAAGCTCAAATGGGATGAGGAGAACCGTCTCCTTGCTTCTGATGACAACGGCTTCGTAACCAACTATTGGTATGATGCAGACGGTGAGCGCACGGTGAAGACATCAGGTGAGAGTGACCAAGTTTATGTGAACTCTGAGTTTGCAGGAGGTCGCACGAACACCGCCAAGTTCTCACTATATGTATCTCCTTACCTCGTTGCCAACCAAGGCGGACGCTACACCAAGCACATCTATATCGGTAGCCAGCGTGTCGTTTCCAAGATTGGAGACTTTGACTCCTACGGTTCTGACCCACGCCGCATCCAGTATGCAGGTAGCGAGACTGACGGCTTGTCTGTTGATTATAAGGTTAAATATACTCAGCAGTTGCAGGTTATCAAGGATAATTATGCAACCTTTGCAGTACCGTACAATGGCGAGGACAACAACGATTATGTCGATGGCAAGGGCTTCTGTTGTAATGACGGCAGTTTGGAGGCAGCGCAGTCACGTGTAATGGCAAGAGCAATGAAGAATAACTTCCAAGAGAGCGACACATACGAGAAGATGCAGTTCTACTACCACCCAGACCATTTGGGTAGCAGTAGTTACATCACCAACCTTGAAGGCGAGGTGGTGCAGCATATTGAGTATGTACCTTTCGGTGAAGTGTTCGTTGAGGAGCGCAATAACATTTGGAATACGCCTTATCTTTTCAATGCGAAGGAATTCGATGAGGAGACGGGGCTATATTATTATGGAGCAAGGTACTATGAACCGAAGCTTAGTCAATTCCTTAGTGTGGATAGATATTCTGAAAATTATCCCAATTTTAATCCATATTCATATGTTGGAAATAACCCGATTAAATATATAGATGTAAATGGGGACAGCATTGTAATTAATAATCGAGGATATGTTAATTACTATAATCCTAACGACCCAGATACAAGAGTATTCTTAAACAATAGGTGTATTGGTTCGCTTGGATCCACTATTAATGCTAATGGATGGTTTGACAATTTGCTTTCTGATAATGCAAAAGAATCTGACGATTTGTTCTCGCCACTTACTTTTAAAAACTATGTTCAGCAATATGGAAAGTGGGATTATAAATACCGAAGTCCAGCTAACAAAAACTCTGAAACCAGTTCTATGAAATATCATATTCTTGGTATAGCATTTTATAGAAAAGATAAAAGTAAAGGTTTAGGAGATTTACCTGAAACATATTTCTTGTTTAGGAACAATCCTAAAGCCAGGGCTGAAGATTTGAATAATTTCCATTTTGGAGTAGTAGGCAAAAGTTTCTGGATGTTCTCTGAAGAATTTATGTTGAAGACTGCAGGGGCTGTCGAAATGCAAAAATGGGCTGAAGATTACAAATTGGGCAAGAGACCAACTCCTTATGTACCAGAATCATGGCGACCGATTATAGTTACCGGTTATTATCCAAGTGTTATGGGAGGAGGCCCTATTTATGACATTGGTTGGCCTTATGGAGATAATCCGAAAGATAGCAGATGGATTATTAGAGGCTTTAATTATTATAAGTCTCATATGAAATAATTTTTAAATAATTTCTCTGAAGGAATGATATTCCTTCAGAGAAATTTAAAATAACAGGTATGAAATATTTAATGCAAATATTACTTGGTTTAATACTTTTACAACTGCTGCAATCATGTGATTACAGTAAGGGTCGCGATGTGTTGTGGATGAAAAAAAATTTTGAAAATAATGCAGAGCTTTTTTTTGATGTTACTAATTTATTTAATAACTCTATTCCAATAAATTTAAAAAAAGAAAATTATGTTAATTTTAATATTAATGATAAAAATAATAGTGTTGATATTATTATAATAAGCAAAAAAGTAATTAATGGAGAAAGAGTCACTCAAAAAGCTAACTCACAAAGGTTAGATAACAGGAATTTTAATCTATTATTGAAAAACTTAGGATGGAACTATTCAAAAGTAGATTCAATACGAAATATGTTACAGAGGATAAAATGCAATACCATTAGAACCGTTGATTATAAATATTTTGATATTGAAATTTATAATAGCTCTAATTTATCGTATTCATATTTACATCTCAAACATAGTATAGAGTACCATAACATTAAAACAATATCAAATAACTCTAAATATGGTAATCTGTTTTCCATTTCTGTAACTAATAGCTTGTAGCCGAATAGTAAAAGAAAGTAATTGCAAGCGTGTAAAAAAAGAGTATCACGGCATTATATTGAAACAATGTCGTGATACTCTTTAATCTGTATACTGATAACTATCTATTTTCCATATTGTTACCTATATGATATAGGTTAACGCCCAACTTCTTGATATTCAATCAAAGTCCAATTTAGAGCGAGTTGGGTTCATTACCAAATGAGTCTATCAAAATAATGCTGCTGTCATTCTTCACCTTACAAAATATATTGTCACCACTTTGCGGATGTTCAAGCATCAGAATGCAGCCGTCAAGCACTTTGAAAAAAACTTTCAATACTTCGCAATCATCCGAATCCGTTTGGAGATTTCTGCTTCAAACGATAGGTGCCATAAGCATTTAGCGTGAGTTTGTTTCTACATTAGTCGGTAACACACCAAAATATGCCCTTGTTATGGAATCCAAGTTAATACTGTTTTCTAAAACTGCCGTATATTCTTCGGCTTTAACAGAGTCAATACCTACATCGTTTTGTCCTGTGCCGCATAATATATAGGAAGCAACAAATGAGATAACCAAAACTGCTATAATTACCAATTTCTTCTTCATAACCATCATAAAAGAAAAAGTGTCCGCAATGCCAAGCAAGTGGCATCACGGACACGAATGAACAGTTGAGAGTTAATGAAAAGTCAGTATTCTGCTATGCTGCTGATGCATGGACAAGTTCTTGCACTATCAAACACGATACGGAGACCGTTCGTCTTTACTTTATCGAAGCGAAGGATGCGCTTGTAGCCGATGACCGTTGTCTATTATTTCTTATTAATTTTCTTTTTAATTTCATTTGCCTCTTTAAATAGGCTATTAGCAATGCTATCTTTAATTGCTGCCATCTGTATCATTTCGATATGGTAGCGAATTGAGTCCTCGTAAGTATTTACATGAGCTCTCACATTCTCAATAACTTCTTTATTTGGGCATACAGAAAAGTTCTTTTCGATGTATCGAACATTGGGGTCATCGGATGGAAGCACCATCTTCAAAGCCCGATACTTCAAATCTGCCTCCTCCCAATCTTGATGCTCTCGCCATTGGGTGAGATTGCCCCAAATGGAGAGAACAAGAGATAGAGCCAAGCCACCAATGAAAAGAAGAACATACTTTGAAGTTGGCTCGAAGCGATGAGTCACTACTTTCTTCAGAGGTGTATTACCCATTGCGTGAAGTTTGTCCTGCACATTTTTTGATGTGGCATTCAGCTCTTGTTTCACCTGATTAATTGCATCAAACAAGAGTTTGCTTCGCTGTTCTCCGTTACTTGCTTCTTTCTTGGTAAGGTCGGTAAAGATGCAGATAGCCTCTCTTAATCTTGCCAATTTGTCAATAGACTCCCCTTCTTTTACAGCCATAGCAAGGATTGCTTTTTCAAGTTTGCTAGTATCAACACTTACAGAGGCCGGAGTGCTTTCCGCCTCTGTATTCTTTGGTGAGGCAGAAAGTTCATCGACTTTTTGCTCCAATCTCTCAACTGTGCCGTAGATGGCTTCTAACATTTCTTCTTTCATATTTCTTTTGTTGTTTGAATGGTTTGTAACTTGCATCAAAGGCTAAAGCCTCTTCTGCGTTTCTTCTTTTTCTTCTTGACTGATTCGTCCTCTGGGAAAGACTCAAAGGTCTGAGCGTTGGCAGAAGCAAAAAGTCCAATGGAAGAAATGCCGTCCCAAGGGTCTTGGCTGCTATCCGACATGGATGGCTCATGGTTGCTCTTGTGATAGCCTTGCTCGTATTGCAGAGTAGAGTTGGATTTTGGTGATACATGGTTCTCCATTCCCTCAAACCTTGCATTCAGCTTGCCAAAGCTATAGCCTCGGCTAATCTGCGTACCCTTGAAGCTATATCCATCCTTGCAGAAACGGATGCCTTGAACCTTGGTTTGCTCCTTATCCATATAGACAAACTCTAAGTGAACACCTCGTTTTGCAAGCTCGCTCTTGAACTTTTGCCAGCTATCTGCGACTTTCAAAGCATCATTGACGGCATTGTGAATCTCGTATTTTGCACGCTCCGCATTGCGCAATTTGCGAGTGTTAGTCTTGCTCTTGTCCGTTCCGTAAGTAAGTCCATACTTGGATTTTAGAACCTTGGTCACTTGCTCATTACGCCTGTAATCGTGGGCGTCTGATATGAGTTTGCCCTCATTGTTGATGCGGTTATACACGATATGACAATGTGGATTGTGCGTATTGTGATGCCTTACGATGAGAAATTGGGTATCGGTGATACCCATCATCTGCATGTATTCAAGGGCTATCTTAGCCATGAACTCATCCGTCAAACGTGGCTTGTCCTCGGGCTTGAAACTCAAAGCTATGTGCCCCACAGGCTTCTTAATCCTTGGATTTAGCTGTCTTTGCAGCTCAAAACTTTGTACTATCTCGGCATTCGTGCCGAGTAACACTCCATCGGATGCAAGGATTTTCGCCTCGTCCTTGCCTGTCACGTAGCAGACGCAACCACCAAATGAGCTGCCCTTCTTTAGCTTGCCTATCATGTGGTATCCTCCTTTCTGCCCATACTGCTTGGCTTCGGTTTATAACTTGCTTGGCGATACTCGCCAAGGATTTCTTTCAATCTTCTCAACAAATCCACCACATACACATGAGTTTCATGGAAACCTCTCTGATGCGACAGCTTGGTAAGTTGGTTGAGGTTGTTCGCCATGCCGATGAGATTCTTGGCGATGGCTATCGTCTCAGCGTTGTGTCCGCTGACCACCTCGCCGTTCAAGGCGGACTCACGGATGTACTCCGCCAACTTGCGGTTGGCTTTTCTTGCCCTCAGTCTCAATGCCTCGTAGCTTGGCTTCGAGAACTTCACCGTGACAGACTTCGACAGCTTGCGAACCCTGCCTGTGGGCGGTCTTCCGCCCTT